>ODAJ014749055.1_pt1 | contig 16098 bp, 14 predicted proteins | sample 1539241 | NCBI WGS metagenome assembly ODAJ01 (sample SAMN02144231, study PRJEB22623) | gut metagenome | biome: sheep rumen | host: Ovis aries | place: New Zealand
AGCATCATCAACGCTAAAATAATGACAACGTTCATGTCGAGCATATCGAGCCAACTGAATATTTGAGGATTCATTTCCCGAATGGTACGCGAACGCAGCGACTTCTGGCTCTGTACGTCCACTTTGTTCCCAATCACAGAGAAAACCTCGTCGTTAGCTTCGTCAATTTTTTCGGGGGCGTCGGTTAGCACTTCAATTGTGCCGCATTGGTTCTGCTCCCATCCATTCAGTTTCTGTATGTGCTTTATGTCGCTTATGATGACCAGTTTGTCGTAGTCGCTGAAGCCTGTAGAATAGACGCCGCTTATTGTCAGTGGACGGACTCTGACTTTCCCGTCGATGATAAAGTATGTGCGAATTTTGTCGCCCACTCTCAGTTTCATCAGTTCCATCACCTTTTTCGAGACAAGCACCTCCTTGCAGACCGAATCCTTGCTTATAGCCGGTATTTTCCCCTCTTTCAGGTATTGTTTGAAGAAATCCCAGTTGAAATCGTTACTTACGCCTTTCAGCACAATACCGTGGAAATTGTCGTCCGTCTTAATAATGCCGGGTTGGGTGGCCGTTGCCTGTGTGTGGCAGATAGCCTTACCCGACTCAAGCCTTGCCATCATGGCAGAATCTATCGTCAAGGGTTCGACGGCGCTGTCTTTGTCGACCGCCACACTTATTTGTATGTGAGAGCCGAAACCTATCAGTTTGTTCTTCACCTCGCTTTTAAAGCCGATAACGATGGCAACGGCAAGCAGCATGACAATCAGGCCGATGGCAATACCGCCAATGGCGATGCGGACCGCAGGTTTGGTCTCCTCTTTTCCCGCGTTCTTTTCCGAAGCAATTCGTTTGGCTATGTAATACTCTAAATTCATAATAGTGGGTGGTTCGCTTTTCTGAAAACAAAAAGAAGCACTGCTCGTGGCCGTGCTTCCTTTTTATTTTGTCTCAAACTGCCTTTAAATGTTTCTAACATCGACTGTACGGCCAGGGTAGACGGCCAGCGCGTGCTGTAGCACTTTAAGCGCTTTGGCCAAGTCTTCTTTTGAAATCGCGTAAGCGATTCTGACCTCGTCCTTGCCCATTTCAGGGTCGGTGTAGAAACCGCTGGCAGGGGCAAGCATAACGGTCTGTCCCTCGTCTTCGAACTCTTCGAGCAACCAACGGCAGAAACTTTCTGAGTTGTCGATAGGAAGGCGTGCAACGGTGTAGAAGGCACCCATTGGAATAGGGGAGTAGACGCCTGGAATTTTATTTAAGCCGTCGACAAGGAACTTTCTGCGTTCCTCGAACTGGTTGTATGCATTGAGCATATACTCTTCAGTAGTGCCGTCGATGGTGGCTTCAGCAACCAACTGGCCGAGTAAAGGCGGACAGAGGCGGGCCTGGCAGAACTTCATTACATTTTTCTTCAGTTCTTCGTTCTTTGTAACGATAGCGCCAATACGCAATCCGCATTCGCTGTATCGTTTAGAAACAGAGTCAAACAATACAACGTTGTTTTCAATGTCTTTCAGGTGGAAAGCCGAAATATAAGGGGCTCCACTGTAGCAGAATTCACGGTAAACCTCGTCACTAAACAGGTAGAGGTCGTATTTCTTTACCAGGTCGCGAATTTGGTTCATCTCGTCGCGGCTATAGAGGTAACCTGTCGGGTTGTTCGGATTGCAGATCAGAATACCTTTGGTTTTAGGGGTAATCATTTCCTCAATCTTCTCGATGTGTGGCAGGTGGAAACCTTCTTCAATGGTCGTAACTACGGGTTTGATGGTCGCTCCACAGGCAACTGCAAATGCAGTATAGTTGGCATAGGCAGGTTCTGGAACGATAATTTCGTCGCCTGGATCAAGACAGGTCATGAAAGCGAAGTTAACAGCTTCCGAACCACCGGAAGTGACAATAATGTCGTCGGTGGTAACATTGATGTTGAACTTTTCGTAGTATTTGACCAACTTTTGGCGAAGGCTCAAATTTCCATTACTAGCCGTGTAAGGCATAAGAGGAAGGTCGATTCCTTTCAGATAGTCGATTGCCGCTCGGGGAGAAGCAATGTCTGGTTGTCCGATGTTCAAGTGATACACTTTTACACCTCTTGCTTTTGCAGCGTCAGCAAATGGCACCAATTTCCTGATTGGTGAAGCTGGCATAATCTGTCCCCGTTTAGATGTTTGTGGCATTTTTCTCTTATTGTAACCTTAAAATAATGATAAAATCCAGAGCGCACATGGCACTCCATTTTAATGATATGCAAAAATAAGTAATGAAATGGCAATTTTCAAATAAATGCTTTATATTTGTCCTACTAAACAACCTTTAACTTACTCTGATTGGTCGGCTGTTGCCGACTGCTCCGGTTGCCATGTTTGCTTTAGTGGCGATTGGAATTAGCACCCAATCCTTGGGTGCTTTTTTATTTTTGCACCTCTAGTTGCCGGTAATGTCAAATTAATTTGGTATATTCGCATTCGAATTTTGAGAGAATGGCCGAAAACGAAGAGAATACTTTGGAAAAATTGGCAGAGAATGTGGATAATCTGATCTCACTCTGCGAACAATTAAAGGCCGAACGCGATGCGGCCCTCAACCGTGTCGCCGAAATTGCAGCTGATTTGGCGAACGCTAATGCGAAAATCAGAACACTGGAACAAAAAAATCGCACTTTGCAGTCGATGCAGTTGGGCGATGTGTCGGTGGTCGCTGCCAAACAGAATAAGGCACAGCTCTCGAAACTGGTGCGGGAAATTGATAAATGTATCGCTCTTTTGAATACGTAATCGTATGGATAACATGAAAGTCGCAGCTGATATAAAAATTGGAGAACAGGTTCTCCACCTCAAAGTTGAGCCTGCGGCCAAGGAACTTTACGAACTGGCTGAGAAAAGAGTGAACGATATATTGAGTGAAAATAGAGATACTTATTCTCGGTTTGGATCAATGTTTGAACTCAGTATGGCCGCCTTCCGATTGGCTTTACTCTTGGAAGACGAGCAGAAAAAGCATAAAGAAGAAATGGAACGGTTATCGGTTATTTCCGGTAAAATGGACGATTTCTTAAAAGGATAAGGTGTGGCCTGGCATACTTTCTCTCTGTGTCTGTTGCTGTGCTTTGTCTGAAAAAGATACATTAATTATTTTGCAATACCCGCATCGTTACTGCGTAGGCAGTAGTGATGCGTTTTTTATATATATTTATTAATTAACAAATTAAATACAATAATGTCAGTAACTACCGTCGTAATTATTGCTGTTGTTGCGCTTTTGATAGGAGGTTTGATTGTATGGCTGATTCAGTCTACCGCCCTTAAATCGCGTACCGACTATATTATTGCCGATGCTGAATCGAAAGCTAAAGCTATTCATGACAAAAAAGTGCAGGAGGCAACGGCAAAGTACCAGAATTTAAAGAACGAGTTCGATGCACAGGTTAACCAGCGTAACTCTAAATTGCAGCAGGCAGAGTCTAAGGTCCGCCAGCGCGAACAGCAATTGAACCAGTTGCAGGCCGAAGTGTCGAAAGCGCGTGCGGAAAACGATGCAACTCGCGAGAGCTTGAAAAACCAACAGCAGATTATTGAACAACGCAAAATAGAATTAGACAAGTTACGCAAGCAGGAAAACGAACGTTTGGAAGTTATTTCCGGACTTTCTGCTGCAGAGGCGAAAGAACGCCTTATTGAGGGCTTGAAGGAAGAGGCGAAGACCGATGCCATGGCTTACGTCAACGAAATTATGGAAGACGCTAAGATGAACGCGAATAAGGAGGCGAAGAAAATCGTTATCCAAACTATTCAGCGTGTGGCTACCGAGGCTGCCATTGAAAACTCTGTAACCGTCTTCAATATCGATTCAGACGAATTGAAAGGCCGCATCATCGGTCGTGAAGGACGTAATATCCGTGCTCTTGAAGCCGCAACTGGTGTGGAAATCATCGTTGACGATACTCCTGACGCTATTGTACTTTCTGCTTTCGATCCGGTTCGTCGTGAAATTGCTCGTTTGGCGTTGCACCAGTTGGTAACCGACGGCCGTATACACCCTGCACGTATCGAAGAGGTCGTTGCCAAGGTGCGCAAGCAGGTCGAGGACGAAATTGTGGAAACAGGTAAGCGCACGACTATCGATTTGGGTATCCACGGCTTACACCCTGAATTGGTCCGTTTGGTAGGTAAGATGAAGTATCGTTCTTCTTACGGCCAGAACCTGTTGCAACATGCCCGTGAAACGGCCAACCTTTGTGCTACAATGGCTTCAGAACTGGGCTTGAATCCTGCTAAGGCTAAGCGCGCAGGTCTGCTCCACGATATAGGTAAGGTGCCAGACGACGAGCCAGAATTGCCACATGCTATTCTGGGTATGAAGTTGGCGGAAAAATACAAGGAAAAGCCAGACATCTGCAACGCCATTGGTGCCCACCACGACGAAGTGGAAATGGAAACCCTTATAGCTCCGTTGGTTCAGGCTTGTGACGCAATTTCGGGTGCTCGACCAGGAGCCCGTCGTGAAATTGTAGAGGCTTACATCAAACGTTTGAACGACCTTGAAAAGTTGGCTGCTTCTTATCCTGGTGTATTGAAAACTTATGCTATTCAAGCGGGTCGTGAACTCCGCGTTATTGTGGGTGCCGACAAGATTGACGATAAGGAAACCGAAACACTGTCGTACGAAATAGCTAAGAAGATTCAGGATGAAATGACATATCCTGGTCAAGTTAAGATTACTGTAATCCGTGAAACCCGTGCCGTAAGTTACGCAAAGTAATCACGAAAATAAACTTATACAATAAGCGCGTCTCGTTTGAGGCGCGCTTTTTTGTTTTTGCCGTTTTTATGGCTGCACTAATCTTCTTGCCATAAATTAGTAACAACGTCTTTGGTTGCACTACTTCCTTTCTCTAACGTAGAGAGTGCCATGAGGGTATCGTCTGATGCTATAATTTCGTTTAGTAGCTCTATTCTGTATTCTTCTTCTGTGGTTGCTTTCCCCGAAAGAAACTGCCATTCGCCGTTCAGATCGTGTTTCACTATTGTTATGGGGTGGCCTTTTAGTACGTACTGATCTGTGTAGATAAATGCGTTTAGTGGTGTCTTGAATTTGTATGCGATTAGAACACGTGTCAGATAATCTTTGTCGGGACTAACCAACGTGTCGAAATCGCAATCGCTGCCGGGACCATTTAGTTCGTATAGGTAATCTGCTTTTTCCAGAAGAAGATTGTATCTTACTGCTCCTTTTAAGTTCTCGACATCTACATAATGGGGTGGTATGATGTTGGTCTGTATCACATGGTACGTATAGTTCTTTATGCCCATATAAGATTCTATGTACTTGTTTGCTTCCACAAGAACGTCGCTTTGCATTTTCCTTATTAACACATTATCTTTTTCGCTTGTTTTTTTTCCAAACAGGCGTGTCTCTGACCTTGTCCAAGTGTAGAACTCCTCGTCATGGTATTGCGGTAGCCAAACGAATTTATAGCGTTTGTCGATAAATTGATTGGGCTTTATATATTCGTCATCGTTAAGTCTTAATAGATAATGACCTTTATATAGTTCGGTGATAGTATTGAAAATGATTTCTCTCATATTCTTTCTATTGTTGTTTGTAAGTCAGTACTAATTTATAAAAAAAGTTAAGCCCTATGCGACAAAAAAGCGAGATCTTACGACCTCGCTCTTCTTAAACTCAAATAAACTACAATTTAAAAATAAAAATTAGATTCTGGCGAGTCTCACGACTGACCAATAAATATTATACAATTACCGTGCCAAATCGGCTTCTTGTTTTTATTTTTTTTTGTCTGTATTTGATTGAATTTCTGTTTTGTGAGAGCCTGGGGCTTGGCCCTTTCACCTCCGAGGCCAGTGTTTGCAAGGCTTTGTGAACACTGATAAAAAAGCGAGATCTTACGACCTCGCTCTTCTTAAACTCAAATAAACTACAATTTAAAATAAAAAATAGATTTTGGCGAGTCTCACGACTGACCAATAAAAGTTATACAATTATCGTGCCAAAATGACAGCTGACAATGTGCTTGTTTGGATGTTTTTTTTTGAGTGGAGACTCTGACATTTTTCTGCCAGATGTGTCATGTGTACTTTTGTGACCTGCTGGTAGCTGTATCTTTTTTTATTCTTGTGTGGGGTAACAAAAAAGCGAGATCTTACGACCTCGCTCTTCTTAAACTCAAATAAACTACAATTTAAAAATAAAAATTAGATTCTTGTGAGTCTCACGACTGACTATAAAAGTTATACAAAAATCGTGCCATTTTTATTATCTAACTTGCTAAGATTGAAAGAATTTTAAAATAGTTGTTACTACTTACTTTTAGGAAATGCTTCCCCAGTCGACGGTAGGGGCTTTCTTTTGCAGTTGCTCTTTCAATATCCTGTTTTCGGGAGTCTCCAAATTCGGGTCGTTTGTCAGAATCAGCCGTGCCATATCTCTTGCAACCTGCAAAATTTGTCCGTCTCGTGCTAAATCGGCAATGTGCAGTTCGAATGGCATGCCGCTTTGCTGGGTTCCTTCTAAATCGCCCGGTCCCCTTAGTCGGAGGTCGGCTTCCGAAATTTCAAATCCATCGGTGCTGCTAGTCATTATTTCCATCCGTTCGCGGGTGTTTTTTGACTGTTTCGTAGAAGTGATAAGAATGCAGTAGCTTTGTTCAGCACCTCTGCCTACCCGTCCGCGTAGCTGGTGGAGTTGGGCGAGTCCGAACCTTTCGGCGCTTTCTATTACCATGACAGAAGCGTTAGGAACATTTACACCCACTTCGATAACGGTAGTAGCCACAAGAATTTGAGTTTGTCCGTTAACGAATTTCTGCATCTCCTGGTCCTTTTCTATGGCCGGCAATTGGCCGTGCACCATGCTGATGTGGTATTGTGGCTCAGGAAATATGCCTTTCAGTTGTTCGTACCCGGTTTCCAGATTCTGGAAGTCGAGCGCCTCCGATTCTTTAATGAGAGGGTATACAATATAGGCTTGCCTGCCTTTTGCAACTTCCCTTTTGATGAAGTCGTATATTCCTAACCGGTTGTTCTCAGTCCGGTGTATAGTTTTGATGGGTTGACGCCCTGGTGGCAACTCGTCGATGACGCTGACATCTAAGTCGCCGTAGAGGGTCATGGCCAAAGTGCGTGGTATGGGCGTAGCCGTCATAACCAGTACGTGTGGCGGACAGGTGTTTTTTGCCCACAGTTTAGCCCTTTGCGCAACACCGAAGCGGTGTTGCTCGTCGATTATAGCGAGCCCCAGATTTTTGAACTTTACATTATCTTCCAATAGGGCGTGTGTGCCGATTAGCAACTGGAGTGTTCCGTTCTCAAGCCCTTCGTGTATGTCTCTACGTTCAGCGGTTTTTGTACTTCCTGTCAGTAGTCGGACCTGAACCGACAGAGGCTGCAACATTCTTGAAATGCTGATGTAGTGCTGTGTCGCCAAAATTTCAGTCGGAGCCATTATGCAGGCTTGGAAATTGTTGTCGAGGGCAATTAGCGTGCACATTAGCGCCACAAGGGTTTTCCCGCTGCCGACGTCTCCCTGTAATAGGCGGTTCATCTGTTTGCCGCTTCTGACGTCTTCTCGTACTTCCTTAATCACCCTCTTTTGTGCGCCTGTTAGTTGGAAAGGTATGTAGTCGCGGTAAAAGGTGAGGAAGTAGTTTCCTATGGTAGAAAAAACGAAACCCGCCTTTTTGTTCTGTATGCTGTTGCGCTGTAATAGCTGTAATTGGATGTAAAACAGCTCTTCGAACTTCATTCTGAACTGGCATTTTTCTAAAAGCGCTTTGTCTTTCGGGAAGTGCAGGTTCCGGATGCAGGTGTCTAACGTGGGTAGGTTCAGTTTGCTCAGTAGGTAGGCTGGCAGCGTCTCGGGCAACTGGTAGGTGCCCATGTAGGTCTGCATAATGTTGAAGATGATGGTTTGGATGCCTTTCGTGTTCAGAAAACCATTCTTCATCTTCTCGGTCGTGTTGTATACGCCTTGAAGTCCGCCTAACGTGCGTTTAGCCTCAGCGCTGTTTATGGTCTCCATTTCTGGATGCACAAAGTTCAGCTGGTTGTTGTAGTAGTTAGGCTTTCCGAACATGACGTATTCGTTGCCAATTTTCAGTTGGTCGGCTATGTATTTAGCCCCCTTAAACCAAACCAATTCAACAGAGGAAGTGCCGTCGGTGAATATGCCGGAAAGCCGGAGCGACTTTCCTTCGCCAACCGTACGGATTGACTGCAGTTTACCTTTAATCTGAACGTAGGCCATGCTGCTGTCAACCTCGCTTATTTTGTAGAACTTGCTGCGGTCTACGTATCTGAAAGGGAAAACATAGAGCATGTCCTCAACGTTTTCAACTTTGAGTTCACTTTTGAGGATGTCGGCCTTTTTCGGACCGACCCCCTTCAGATACTTTATGTCGATTTTGGCCAGTTCTGACATTCGTGTAGGCAGTTATTGTTTAAGAAGCGCCTCGGCAACCATCAGGTCGAACGGTGTTGTGATTTTTATGTTTTCTCTGTTGCCTTGTGTTAATTCTACGGTGTGCCCCGCATATTCAACCACACTGGCGTCGTCGGTGAACATTGGGGTGAAGTCTTGTTTGTAGGCGTTGTGCAAAAGGTCGGCTTTGAAAACCTGTGGCGTCTGCACCAGTTTGTAGCGGCTACGGTCTTCTGCCTTGTTCCCGTCTTCGGTTATTTGCCGGAGTGAATCGATACAGTCTGTTACCGGAATGGCAGTACCTTTCTGGCTGGCAGTGTCGTATGCGTCACCTATTGTAGCGCGACTGACGAATGGGCGCACGCCGTCGTGAACGCCAACCACACAGTTCGTGCTGTTAGGGACGAGCGCCAGGCCGTTCTTTACCGAATGGAACCGGGTCTCACCTCCGTTTGCTATCTGGTGCGGAACTTTAAAACTGTATTTTTTGCAGAGTTCGGCCCAGTAGTTTTGTTGGTCTGTTGGTAGCACCACAATGATGTGGATATTGCAATCGTATGCGACGAACGAGTCGATAGTGCGCATAAGAACGGGCATTCCGCCAATAGGTAGAAACTGTTTGGGTATATCACCACCCATGCGCAGACCCTTTCCTCCCGCTACTATTATAATGTATTTTTCCATAAAGATTTTGACCTGTAATGCAAATATAACGATTTGTATGTTTCAACCGCTTTATGGAGGCACTCAGCCTCTTGTGTTTGGCGGCAATGTCTCTTTATTTTCCGCTTTTCTGTGTGCTGTCTTTATGCGCGGGACTGGACTCTTTCTTCTGCTTTTTAGGTTTCACCTTTTTTTCTTGATGGGTAGATTCTGTTGTCTGCGATGCGCTGGTTGTGCCGTCGGTGTATTGGTCGGCCGCATATAGAGCAGTATTAAAACAGACAAAAGTAAGAGTAGTTGCGAAAAGTAGCGCTTTTTTCATTGATTTGATGCTTTTATTCTGTATTACAAAAATAGAATTTTCTGCTCTAAATTTTTTTCTTCTGTTTGTGGTTCTTGCCCTGAAACATGAATTAGGTCTCTTGTTAGAGGGTATAAAATGTCTTATTTGGGAATAAAAAGCGTATATTATTCGTTTTGTTGATTTAAATCAAGAAATATTTCTCGATATTTTTGGAGAATTATAAAATGTTATGCAATTTTGTAGTGCAAACAAAACAGATAGATTTTTCATAGTTAAGGTTTAGGTTAAATGGATTAAAGGGACGTTGTGAAACGTCCCTTTAGTTTTTTCTGATGGTTAGTCAACTTCTATAATTTTGTGCTAACTTTGTCAAAATATTATCTACATGTGTAAACGACTACTATACCTTATCCTCCTCCTTTCGCAGTTTCTGTCTGTAAATGCTGAAAATTTTGAAGAAGAGGCCTTGTACCACGATTTTGTGGAGGGAAACCTCTGTTTTACCATACTCGATAAAACAGCAAAAGAGGCGGAGGTGAGTGGCACAACTTTGAAAGTAGAACAGGAAATAAAAAGAAATTTTGCCTTGTTCGATGTCTCTATTCCAAGTTCGGTCTCCTTCAAGGGTGAAACCTATAATGTGACAACTGTGTCGAATAATGCCTTCAGGGGGTGCAAGAATATCTTGTCGCTTACTGTGGAAGGAGGCGTAACCTATATCGGGAAGTCTGCTTTTGAAGACTGCGACCATTTAAACAATGTCTATTTGGCCGAGGGTGTAGCCTATGTTGGCGACAATGCGTTTGCCGGGTGCACAGCCCTCCCTGCCGTACATTTCCCGAAGACCCTGGCGTTTGTCGGGAAAGGAGCCTTTAGCCGTTGTATGAATATTAAGGCGTTGAGTTTCCCTTCTTTGGTCAACGAACTCGATCCTTCAGTATTTGAAGGTTGTGCTAGTTTGGAGACGATTACAGTAGAAGAAGGCAACCAGAATATGCAGAGCGTTGACGGCGTACTATATAATAAGGAACAAACAACATTGATATGTTGTCCGGAAGCTAGAAATACAGCTTTGATTATACCTCATACCGTATCGCTCGTGTCTTGGTCTTTTCCAAGCACCTGTAAATTGACTTGCTTGAGTTGCAGTTCCGAGGTCCCGCCTGTAGTGACAGCCACAGCTGGCGGACCAGCCAACATATCTCTCTTTGTACCGAAGAGGGTTGTATCTGCCTATGAACAAGATGTCTTTTGGTCTCGATTTGTTATCAGACCCTACTGAAAAACAAGGAATAAAATGGTTGTTATAAGCAACAAAGTGTCTTGTTTTTCTAAATTTCTTGATTTTAGTCAATTTTTTGTGCAGAATGTTTGGTGGAATGAAAAATGTTATGCAACTTTGTAGTGCAAACAAAACAGATAGATTTTTCATAGTTAAGGTTTAGGTTAAATGGACTAAAGGGACGTTGTGAAACGTCCCTTTAGTTTTTTTGGTGGTACCTGTTTAAACCTGTATCTTTGTCTTAATTTATGGATGCTCGTAACAAAATAGAACTGTTGGCACCGGCGCGTAATGCGGAGGTAGGGAAAGAAGCTATATGGCATGGCGCTGATGCTGTGTATATTGGCGGCCCTAAGTTTGGCGCGCGCGCTGCTGCAGGCAACTCATTGGCCGATATTGCAGACTTGTGCAGCGTGGCGCATACCTATTATGCAAAAGTGTATGTCACGCTGAATACTATATTGACCGATTCGGAACTGTTAGAAGCAGAAAAGCTGTTGAAACAGTTGTATGAGGCAGGTGCCGATGGACTGATAGTGCAAGATTTTGGCATTACCCAGTTGGACCTTCCTCCAATTGCACTGCATGCCAGTACGCAGATGGACACGCGTACACCTGAAAAAACCAAGTTCTTGCAGGATGTCGGTTTCCAACAGGTTGTTATAGCCCGTGAATCGTCGTTAGAGCAAATCAGGGCAATAGCCAAGGCCACAACTGTCCGTCTTGAGGCTTTTGTTCATGGGGCGCTGTGTGTCAGTTATAGCGGACAGTGCTATTTGAGTTGCGCGTTAACCGGGCGTAGCGCTAACCGAGGAACTTGTGCGCAGCTGTGCCGGCTTCCCTATAAACTGACCGATGCCGACGGACACTGCTACTCAACTGGAAAACATTTGCTCTCGCTGCGCGATATGAATCTGTCCGCTTCTCTTTCGGAACTCCTCGCTGCAGGAGTGTCTTCCCTTAAAATAGAGGGGCGTTTGAAAGATGTGGAGTATGTGAAGAATGTGACCGCCTATTACCGTCAGACCCTCGATGCAATTCTCGGTTCGGACAAACCTTACCAACGCACGAGTTCAGGCCGGTCGTCTTATACTTTCGTTCCAGATTTGGAGAAAAGTTTTAACAGAGGTTTTACCGATTATTTCTTTCACCAACGTAATAAAAATATAACTTCCTTCGACAGCCCGAAATCGCAGGGCGAACCATTAGGAAAGGTACGTGCTGTTGGAAAAAACTATATTGATGTTGATACACCGAAAAGCATGAATAATGGAGATGGCCTGTGTTTTGTAAATGTGGCCGGACAACTTGAGGGAATAAAGGTGAATAGAGTGGAAGGACGACGCGTTTTTCCGCTGACGATGCCCAAGTTGAACGTTGGTGTAACGCTCCGTAGAAATTTAGATGCGGCATTTGAGAAACTTTTGTCAAAACCGAGTGCCGATCGGAAAATATCGGTTCGTATAACTGTGGACCAGTGCGACGGGGGCTTTTCGCTGACGGCTGTCGATGAAGATGGCGTGTCGGTTTTTTTGCCGGTAGAATGTGAATATCAAAAAGCGAAAAACGAGGCGATGGCTGTTGACACCCTCAAACAGCAACTGGCCAAAACCGGAAATACAGTGTTTGTGGTAGATGAAGTTGGGGTGAAAATGGAAGAACCCTGCTTCGTACCATCGTCTATTATAGCGGGGTGGCGGCGCCAACTTGTCGGACTTCTGCTTGAAGAGCGGGAACATGTGCGTAGACACGACGATGCCATCTTTCCCCATACGACTACCAATTATGTGGCATCTGAACTCGATTTCAGGGCAAATGCCTATAACAAAAAGGCGGTCGACTTTTATTTGCAGCATGGGGTGAAGTCCGTAGAACCTGCTTTTGAAACGGGTAAGGTCTCCGACGAAGTGGAACTGATGCTGTGCAAGCACTGCATTCGCTACAGCATGGGCGCATGTACAAAAACAGAGGGGGCAAGGACATTGCCCGGCCAGTTGTTTCTGGTAGACCCTAACAACAACCGTCTACGTTTGGAGTTCGATTGCAAGAACTGTCAGATGAAAGTGATGGGTAGAATGCAAAAATGATGCGATGAAACCGAGTACACTGCTGAAAAACAAACTGCTTCAGAACATATTCTCGCAAGGATTTGTTCAGTTGGCGAACTATGCGGTGCCTTTGCTGGTGATCCCGTATGTGACCCGTGTGCTTGGACCTGAACTTTTCGGAACGGCTAGCTTCGCTCAGAATATGGCCAGCTATGCGACATTGCTGGTGAATTTTGGATTCGATTTTTCGGCTACACAGGAGGTTTCCATAAACAGGAATAACCCCGAAAAGTTGCAACAGACATTTTGGGAAGTGGTGGCATTCAAACTGATGCTGCTGGTGATTTCGTTTATCGCCTTGTTCTTGTTGTCAGACCAACAGCATAATGCAACATTGGTTTTTGCTGCGGCGTTGTTGAATGTGGGGTGTGTGGTCTTCCCTTCGTGGTTCTTGCAGGGCGTTGAACAAATAGCGAAGATGAGTCTGTTCACATTTTTCGTGCGTGTGTTGGGGGCAGTTGTCGTGTTTGCCTTTGTGAAGTCGCCCGACCATGTTCTGCTTTATTTGTTGGCATTATCGTTATCAAATGTGGTTGTAGGATTTGTCGCTTTTTTTTATGTTATCCGCAAATACAATATCGGTTACAGCGTGCCAAAGTCGTTATTATCGAGTCCTTCTGTAAGGAAAGGTTTCCCGATATTTTTGAATACCTTTTTGGTAAACTGTAATGTGTTTGTGGGTGTTTCGTTTGTAGGAAGTCTGATGTCCGATTATGACGTCGGCATTTACTCAGGCGCGCAGAAAATAATGACAGCAATATTAATGGTGGTTAGTCAACCGTTCCTTATAGCGCTGTTTCCGCGGATGAGCAAGAAGTTTGCTGACGACAGGCAAGAAGGCTTTCTTTTTATGCGCCGGTGCCTCGTGCTTATAACCTTTATATCTGGTTTAGCCAGTATACTCGTCTATTTTCTGTCGCCGATGGCAGTAGGTCTGATGTTGGGCGAAAAGTTTGCGCGTTCGGTGTCGCTTCTCTGTGTTATGACTCCTCTCCCTTTGCTCTATACGGTGGCTTCTACGCTGACCGTTCAGGGATTGTTTGGCATGCAGCTGCAGCGATATGCGCCTTTAGTGGGCGTTTTGGTCTTTCTTTCGAATATGTTTTTTTGTTGGCTGCTAATTCCGAAATTTGGGGTAGAGGGCGCTGCTTTTTCCTGGATGCTGTGCCAACTTGTTGAAATTATGACTGCTTCGTTAATTATAGAGACGAATAGAAGGAAAAAATGATTCCGGGCATGAAACAATTAATATGATAAACATGTTGTGTAGCATAAACGTAAATCTTGTGCTTTTAGTATAAAGATTGTAATTTTACTTACGAAAAAAAATAAAACAAGAGTCGTTTATCGCTTTTCTTGAACTCACTTAACTACTTTATTGCTACCTAAATTAATGATGATTGTCTTTATAGTTGTATAGTTGAGTTGTAACTACAAATATTTAAAGGTCCGCTCCTGGGAAAGGGGCGGACCTGTTTTTTTTATAATAGGTTTTGAAAAACTTCTTCGGGGGTGTGTTTGTGAACGTCTATGGACAATAAAAAAACGGACAACTCTCTATTAAGTGCCCGTTTACTAACTGCGTGACATAAATCGTTCTTTTTTAAGGTTCTTATTTGATTTTGAAGTTGTAAGCGATGTTGAGAACGAATAATGAGCAGAGAATTCCAAAAAGTACCATAAGCGTAAAATTTTAATTGTTAAACACTGTGTCTTGGTTTGAATGGTTCTGTGTCCCTTTCTTGTTCCTTGACACTGCAAAGTTAAGTATATATTTTTATTCTGCAATAGATTTATGCAATTTTTTGTAAGTTTTTTGATATTTTATTCATAAATCCGGCTGTGTAAAAATGCATAATTGAATATTGTATAAATATCAAATAAATCGAAATTTTGATATTTTGATGACTATATGCCTTAAAGGTGTCGTTTAGTTTAAAATTTTTTATTGTTTTTGTATAAAAAAGCGCAATTTGATATTTCATTTTGTTACTTTGTGTGGCGTGTTTGAAAAACTGAAAGTGTATATTTATTGTATTTTATGTGCGAGTCTGAAAGCGTGTTTTTTCTTGTACTTTTTTAGAAGTATTTCTCTTTTTTACCTTTTATTCCTGTTATACATTTCCCGTTTGACCTATTTCATCAGTTGTTTCGGTTTTCACTCCACAGCGTTCGTTTGCGTTTGATGGTTTAGACTATTGTGTTATCATAGAATACTAGATACTTGTTTAGTAGGGTGCGTATCTGTTCGGAATGGCATAGTTTGCCCTTCATCTTTTCCGATAGTCCTTCGGGCTCATTCCTTTCAGGCGCGAGAAAAACTTGCTGAAGGACGGGGTGTTGGCGAAATTGAGGTGTCGGCTATTTGGGCGATGCTCAGTTGGGTGGTTTGCAACAGGAAGGTGGCTTCTGCCAGTAGCATCTGATTGATTTGGTCGACGACAGTGCGGCCACTGACTAGACGGACGATGCGGGAGAGGTAGACGGGACTGATGTGGAGGCGGTCGGCGTAGAAGGGGGTGTCGTGGTGCTGGGCAAAGTGACGGGGTAACAGTCGGATGAAGCCGATGAATATTTCCTCTACACGCTGAGGTGTCTTGCGGAGTACGTTGACACAATTCTGGGCATTCTGCAGGTCAAGTAGGAATATGGAATAGAGCATGCGCAATACTTCACCTTTATATATATGGTTGGAATGAAGATATTCTACAATCTCACGCATTTTCATAAGCATGTGCTGTGCGGCATTTGAAGACAGTGTCTGTTTTGGCTCGTGCAACTGCACGATGGGCAGGTAGGCTATGTGTGCGAGGTCGTGAACAGATGGAGTCTCAATGGAGACGTGCTCGTCGACCATAAGGCAGTAGCCGTGAAAATCGTCGGAAGTGGCGATAACTGTCACAGGGAGGCATGGCGAATATATGTATAGGTCGTTGGGGTGAAACGTTAGTTCTTTCCCGTTGTAATGGATTGTTATCCACCCTTTTTCAACCAGCATAAAGGCGAAGCAGGAAACATATCCCTGCGTCAAGTTAGTACGAAAGATTTTTACTGCGTTTGTTTCTAAACAGTAAATTCCATTATCCCAGCCTTCTCCGGTTAAAATGTCACCAACAAATATTGGTAGGAATTCATTCAGAGTGTACATATACAAGCCATGCGCGAGTTCGGTGCTCCCGTCAACGCTGGCAAGATTGCTGAATTTACAGGTATCGACCGCAAGGAAGTGGACAAGGCATTTGCCGAACTGAAGAAATAGGGTGCCATCGTGTCGCAGGTACGCTGCAAGTGGATACCAGCCCAATAATTAG
>ODAJ014760621.1_pt1 | contig 16096 bp, 10 predicted proteins | sample 1539241 | NCBI WGS metagenome assembly ODAJ01 (sample SAMN02144231, study PRJEB22623) | gut metagenome | biome: sheep rumen | host: Ovis aries | place: New Zealand
CAGTTCCAGGCGGGAGACGTGATTTGGATTGTTGGCGAAAAAGACCGGATACGCGAACTGATGAATACTGACACGGTGTCGATTATGGAATCAAACTAAATAGATGGTTCTAATGTAGTGCCTACAAATAAAAATACACTTATGAAAAAGATATTCGTTATATGTTGAAATACCATTGCCCATAAGTTGCCCAACAATGCTTTGAAGGACAAAATGAACGACCGAGAGATGTGCCTGACAGCCATCAATTTTTCATACTATCACGAACAGAAAGTGTAGAGGGATGGGTTCAAACGATTCGGACAAATATCTAAACAAATACAGAATTTCCTCAAACCGGTTGAGAGGATGGAATTATGCCCAAAGCGGGCATTATTTCATTACGATTGTCACATATGGCCGCAAACACCTATTTGGGAAAATTGTTGATGGACAGATGATTTTAAACCCTATTGGAGAAATTGTTAATGCCGAATTTCTGAAATCATTTGAATTGCGTAAAGAATTATATTTGGGCGGATACGTAATTATGCCCAATCATATACACGCCATTTTGATATTAGATAAAGAGGAATCTGTAAAGGAGGATGCCCAAACATCGGCGTATGGTATTGCACAACGTGAACCAAAATCAATTTCGTCGTTTGTGGCAGGATTTAAATCGTCATCAATAAACCGTATTGACGATTGGATTGATGCCGTTAATGCCCAAAACAGGAATGGCGGGAACGTTGGTGGCGGGAACGTTGATGACGGGAACGTTGATGGCGGGAACGTTGATGGCGGGAACGTAGAGACGCACGGCCGTGCGTCTCTACCACGATTGCACGGGATTAAAAAATTCAACAAAAACAATCCTTTATGGCAGAACAATTACCACGACCATATTATCCGTAATGAAACGGAATATCGCCGAATTTCCGAATATATTGTAAATAATCCATTGAAATGGGACAAAGACACGTTGTCGAATGGTGAACATTGCGAACCGGAGGGGTAATAGGTTGGCATTATTGAATAAGGGTTTATCCCGATTTACCTAAAAATGCGAAACGGATTCGACAGTGCCACCTAAATAAACGATGGCTATGCCCAATTGATGCTAGGATAATAAAAAATGCTTCAAGGACCACTTGAAGCATTTTGGGTATTTATGAGATCTGTTTTTAGAACCTCATCAACATTTTTTGAGCCATGCGGGCATCTTTCTGAAGTTGTTTCTTCAGAGAAGCCAGGTCCTCGAATTTGTGCTGGTTGCGCACGCGGTCTTCCACATAGATGGTGATATGTTTGCCGTAGAGGTCGCCGTCGAAGTCAAAAAGATGGGCTTCGATGCTGAGGTCGGCAATTGGTGTTGTTGGTCGTGTACCAATGTAGAGCATCGACTTGTATTTTTTGTCGTCTACTTCCACCATAGCCGCATAAACGCCAATTTTAGGCAGACACTTGTTGTTGATGTCCAGTTTCAGATTGGCGGTAGGGTAGCCTATAGTTCGCCCCACTTGCTGACCTTTGGTAACGGTGCCCGAAATAGAGTAAGGGTAGCCGAGGTAGTGGTTGGCCATAGTTATTTCACCAACAGCCAATAACTGGCGGATGAAAGAGGAACTGATGGTGTAGTTGTTGTCGGAATAAGGGTCCGCCTGTGTGACTTTTATACCCAGTTCCTGTCCATGTCTCACATAGTCGTCGAAACCTTCTTCGCGGTTGCGTCCGAAACGGTGGTCGTAGCCGATAATCAGGTGTTTGACGTTCAGTTTTTCCTTCAGCACGTTTTTCATAAAGTCGTGGGCATCCATATTGGCCAACTCCATCGAGAAGTCGGTCATCACACAATAGTCGAGTGGAGAAGACATCAGCAACTCCTTTTTCTCTTCTATGGTATTCAGCAGATTGGGTTTGTAGTGCTCGTTGAGGGTGATGCGTGGATGTGGCCAAAACGTGAAAATGGCAGATTTGAGGCGCTCTTCTTTCGCAGTTGAGCATACTTGGTCTATCAAGTAGCGGTGACCGGCGTGAACGCCGTCGAAAAATCCGATGGTAAGGACTAAGCCCTCACTCTCAAAATGTTCGATATCCTCAATAAATTCCATTCTCTATTGTCCTAACTAATCCGTTCGTTCTGTTTCTATTGCGCATCTATGGCATTTTCTTGCCAAAAACCTCCAACCTGTAGGTTATGAAAGTTGGGTGACTCCCGATTTGTCTGCAAATATATTCTCAATTGTGTTAATTTCCAAAAAAGTTGCGCCTGTGCCTCGCTTGCCGCCTCCACTTAAGTAGGCCACCTTGTCTTCAAGGTGCAGGTAGCCGTTGTCGAGAAGTGTGCGTAGCGCCTGTAGGAAGTAGTGGCGCTTGTCTTCGTTTTCTTTCCGCTCTTGGTAGAATGGAATAACACCATAAGAGATAGACAGGTGTCGGATGACGGGCTCGTTGTAGCACATTGCCAATACCGGCTTGTCGCCACGGTAGGCGGCCAGGTAACGGGCGGTTTTGCCCGTGTGGCTGTCGGTAATGAGGGCTTTGATGCCTAGTGCCTCGATGCTTTCAACGGCCTGTTTGGCCAGGAACGAGGCAATATCGTTGTCTTCGAAGTTATACGGTATGCGTATATCGTTGTCTTTCAATTTGGTCTTCTCACTCTCGGCGGCAATCTTCGCCATGGTGCGCACGGCTTCAACCGGGTAGCGGCCTTGTGCGGTTTCTCCGCTGAGCATAAGGGCGTCGGTACGGTAGAAGATGGCGTTGGCAATGTCGGTCACCTCGGCGCGGGTTGGTCGTGGGTTGTTAATCATCGACTGTAACATCTGGGTAGCGACAATTACCGGTTTTTTGGCCACAACGCACTTTCTGATAAGAATACGCTGGATGCCCGGTATTTTTTCCTGCGGCACTTCAATGCCAAGGTCGCCGCGGGCTACCATCACACCATCGGCTGCCTCAATAATGCCATCGATGTTGTCGATGCCTTCCTGGTTTTCTATTTTAGCTATTACCCTTATGTGGCTGTCGTTGCGTTTAAGAATGTCGGTAACATCCTTTACGTCTTGTTTCGAGCGGACGAACGAGTGGGCGATAAAGTCAATCTTCCGGTCAATAGCAAACAAGATGTTCTGCTTGTCGCGCTCGGTGACAGACGGAAGGTTGATGCGCACACCCGGAACGTTGACGCCTTTGCGGCTGCCCAGGCGCGAATCGTTTTGGGCTTCGCATACCAAATACTCGCTGGTTTTGTCGGTTACCAGCAGGTCTATTTCTCCGTCGTCAATCAGCACGTGCGTGCCGGGATTGACATCGTCGACAAAATGCGTGTAGTTGACGCAGATGCACTCGGCGGTGGTCAGCCCGTCGGGATTTCCGCAGATGCGGATAACATCGCCTTTGGCAATGTCGATTTTCGCCTGCTTGTCTTCCAAACTGACAGCCGTGGTGCGGACTTCAGGCCCTTTGGTGTCGATAAGGATGCCGATTTCGTCGGAAACCGCGCGCACATTGTTGATAATCTTGTCCATGCCTTCCGGAGTGAGGTGGGCGGTGTTCATTCGCACAATGTTCATTCCGTTCTCGAAAAGTTGGCGGATTAACTCAACGTCGCAACGAAAGTCAGAAATGGTGGCGATGATTTTCGTCTTCTTGTCAACTAGTGGCCTGATGCTCATGTTTTGTCGGTTTTGTTTTGTGGTTTAGCGTGAGTAAGTTTTTGCCTATGGGCTTATTCTTTGCTGTCGTCGTTGTCGGCCTCTTCCTTCAAGTGGACGAGCGCGTCGACGGCCAAGCGGTAGGAATCCATACCGAAGCCCAGGATGGTGCCCAGACAAGCGGCGGTGAGGTACGATTTGTGACGGAATTCCTCGCGCTTGTGGGTGTTGGAGATGTGCACTTCGATAACCGGGCATTTAATGGAACGGATGGCGTCGGCTATCGCCACACTGGTGTGGGTGTAGGCGCCTGCGTTCAGTACAATGCCGTCGGAGATGAAACCGGTCTCCTGTATGATGTTGATCAACTCTCCTTCAATGTTCGACTGGTAGTATGAAATGTTGACGTTCTGATATTGTTGTTTCAGTACTTCCAGGTAGTCTTCAAACGACTGGTGCCCGTAAATGTCGGGCTCGCGTTTACCTAACAGATTCAAGTTAGGACCATTGATGATGATGATGTTCATTTCTTGTTTTTTTACTGTGTTTGGAACCCTAACCAGGGGGCTCCGTTTTTTGCAATGCAAAATTAGTTCTTTTGTTTTTTCTACGGGTAGTCAAACCCCTAAAAAAATAGTGCGTAGAGGAACAATCCCCCACGCACCCATTACATTAGCATATAAAACATTACTTAACAATAGTAACCCAATTATGAGTGTCAGGCTCCTCGCCATACTGGATGGCAATCAGCTTCTTGTAAAGTTTTTCACTGACAGGGCCTGGCTTGCCGTTCTTGGCAATGACGTATTTTTTGCCAAGCAGAGGGTCGTCGATCTCGCCGATAGGGCTGATGACGGCAGCAGTGCCGCATGCTCCGGCCTCTTCGAACGTTTCCAACTCCTCTTCCGGAATCTGTCGGCGTTCAACTTTCAAACCGAGGTCTTCTGCCAACTGCATCAAGCTCTTGTTGGTGATAGAAGGAAGAATAGAGGTTGAAAGTGGAGTGACATATGTGTTGTTCTTGATACCGAAGAAGTTGGCAGCGCCGCATTCGTCGATATACTTCTTTTCTTTCGCATCGAGGTAGAATTCGCAGGCATAACCCTGATCGTGGGCCCACTTGTTGGCCTGAAGGCTGGCCGCATAGTTACCACCTACTTTGTAGATGCCGGTACCAAGCGGAGCCGAACGGTCGTGGTCGCGCGCAATTACGTAGTTGTTGGTTGCGAAACCACCTTTGAAGTACGGACCTACTGGTGTTACGAATATAATGAACAGGTATTCTGTTGCAGGGTGTACACCCACCTGCGCGCTTGTGCCGATGAGCAGAGGACGCACATAGAGGGTTGCACCGCTTTCGTATGGCGGTACAAAACGCTCGTTCAAAAGGACGACTTTTTTCACCATCTCGACGAACTTCTCGGTTGGAAGCTCTGGCATTAAGATGCCGCGACAGGTGCTCTGCAAACGTGCCGCATTCTCTTCCGGACGGAAGACTCGGATGTGGCCGTCTTTGCAACGGTAGGCCTTCAAACCTTCAAACGCCTCTTGCCCGTAGTGGAGGCAGGTAGCGGCCATGTGCATGTTGATGGTGTCGGAAGAGCTGACTTCAATTTCTCCCCACTCACCGTTTCTAAAATAGCATCGAACGTTGTAATCTGTAGGCATGTAACCGAACTTCAGGTTCGCCCAGTCTAAATCCAATTCTTTTGCCATATTTCTGTGTTTCCTTTCTTAATTGAACGATATGCTTGTTGGGTGCCCCTTGGTGTGGGACAACATTATTGCAAATATAGGTAGAATCTTGCTCAACACCAATTAAATTTATAAAACCGCCTTCATTTTTGTCCGTTTTTTTGCAATTTGATTGCTCTGCAGCTACTTCCCTTTGCAGAAAAACAGTTGTGGATTCACTTTTCTCCTTTTTCGTGCTTCTTCTTGCCGGGTGGCACGGTTTTTGCATTTTCCCGTTCGTTATTTCTCCTGTTGGAGATGTTGTTTTCTAAGCGTTATAAAAAGTAGGTTTTCTGTTGTTTCTGGAAGGCTAATCGTTTCTTTATTAATAAGATGTTTGATTTAGTTTCCTGAACTTTGTCGAATGAGCCAGGTTGAAAATACAACTTTTACCGCTTATCTGATTGTGCTGTATAATTTGACTTTTAGTAATATATGGTATGCACTTAAACTGAGTGTGAACGCTGCTCGAGTTCCGCAGTGCCTTGTGGCTGCAGATGCTGGGTTCGGTGAAATTCGAGTGGAAAACTAAAATCTGTATTCTTGAACCACGTAGCGGATTTTCCAACGTACGTCGGTTTGGGGAAAGAACTCTTGTGTTCTAGACGTAGATAAACGGAGTTCTGCCGTTTGTGGCAAAAAAGTATTTTGGAAATACCTAATTGTTAAACTAAAGTTTATATGAAAAAAGTAATTTTTAAATGGTTGTCCCGAATGGTGGCGACTTGTGCGACGTCTGTCGTTGCAATGTCGGCCATGGCAGAGTCCGTTGAAGTGACGACTCCGGGAACATTGTCAACCGTTTTGTCGTCTTCCGCTACGGATGTCGCTATAAGCGGTTCTATCAATGGTTCTGACGTGAAATACCTGCGTCAGATGATTAACGAAGGAAACCTAACCTCTGTTGACCTCTCAAAAACGGCCTTTGCAAGTGGTGGTGACGCCTATTACGGAGAGTTTACCACAAAAGATGGCGAAATGCCTGAAGCTATGTTCACAGAGTGCTCTAATTTGGAGTCGATTACTCTACCTACTTCTGTAAAGCACATCAGTAAAAATGCATGCTCGAAAACAGGTCTGGCTAATGTGGTGATCCCTGATAATATTACCTCGTTGGGAATGGATGCGTTTGCATACTGCAAGAAATTGGAAACGGTAACTTTAGGGAAGAGGGTTTCTAGCTTCGGACAGGGTGTTTTCTGGTCTTCAAGTGTAAAAGACGTGTATATTAAGTCCCAGTATATTCCTTCTTTTGGTATTTACTTGTTTTCTACATCCCCTACTATTCACGTTTTTAAATCAATGTATTCTGATTATTCAGAGTCGAAGTGGAACAGTTTTGGTGCCATTATTGCTGATATAGAGGATATTGTTGACGAAGACAGCGCAGTTCATCAGTTGTTTATGGGCTATTTCGAAGACAATGCGTGTACCAGTTTGAAGGTTGAATATGCTGGCATGAGCGATGCTGCTTTCATTTCTGTCCTGAACGCCGATGGCATACCAGCAGATTTGGTTGACGTCGCATTGAAGATAAAGAACGACAATTGGGCTGCTTACGAGAAAGAATTCCGTATCAACTCTTACAGCGCCTTCAGTGACGCCAATTACTGGCATGATAGACTGTTGATTCACGGTGGTTCTTATATGGGAAATCCAACTGGTATTTATTGTGCAACCGATGGTTATCTCTATGTTTTTGTGAATCAAGATACTCCTTCTGACGCAAGCCTTTTTATTTGTGGAAAAACCCGTAATAACCTTATTAATGATGCTAAGTCAGGTATTAAACTTAAAAAAGGTTTGAATAAGATTGAAGGTGAAAAAGATGCGATTTATTATATATTGTATACGGCAAACACTTCTTCAATGACCAAGCGTGTGTCGGAATGGCCATCTGTCAAAATCCATATAGAAGGTGGTGTCGTGAATGGTTATTACGATATTTCACGCCATAGCGCAGCTGATTATCGGGCTATTTTGGAAAAAGCCACTTACGACAAATTCACTGTGAAGGGTCAGTATACGGCTATGAACTTCAATACCTCAAGCTATCGAAGTTTTTGGCCAGATTCTATTGACCGCAGTGTGGCTCGATTCGACAGCCTTGTATTGCGTGAGTATTATTTGATGGGTATTACAGAATTTGTAGCTAATGGTGGTCGTGCAGAAGCCCCTTATTTTGTTGAAGGTGGCGAATCTTTCTTCCCTGGTTATTACAACAATCTCCATTGGGCTATTGAAGACACTGTTTATAGTCCAGGAGTTCCTGCCGACGCTTCATATTATCGTACAGCATACTTCTCTCCTGAAAATGTGAATAAATACTTCAATGTAGAACGTGAAGGTTTTGCTCCTTGGTGTGTAGCGCACGAATTTGGCCATACGAACCAAAAAGCAATAAATTTGGAGGGGTGCACCGAGGTTTCAAACAATCTCTTCTCAAATGTGAACAATTTCCTTGAAGGTCGAACTATGACATCTGGATACCCTCTATCAGCAACCATGGACGATTACGCATATCATGTCCCTTATTGGGGAAGAAATATCTGGAGCATGACGCGTATGTATTACCAATTGTATTTATACTACCATCAGGCACAGCACAACACCTCGTTCTATCCTGAATTGTTTAAGGCGCTTCGTGAAGATCCGATACAGAAGGATGGCAATACGAAGAACAGCTCGCTGAAGTTTGTTCGCAAGGTTTGTGAAATTGTCCAAGAAGACCTGACTGACTTCTTCAAGGCTTGGGGCTTCTTTGAGCCTGTCGATACTGTAATTAACGATTACGGGGAAGTACACATACTTAATGAACAGGCCGAAATTGACGCTACTTTGGCCGAAATTGCTAAGTATCCGAAGAAGAACCGCCAAATCTTGTTTATTGAGGATAGAATTGAATACTTAAAGACAACCGATTTCCTCACTATAGCAGGACAAAACCGTTTAGACTCAGACGATAAGGTCGGTTCGTGTGGCGATTTGGGTCAATTTACCGATTATTTGCCAGGAGCTGGTATTGCTCCATCGTATGTCTATGCCCAGGCCAACAACGTGTTCGGAATGGAAGGGACCGGGGGTGTTGGATTCATAGTACTCGATGAAAATGGAGAACTGCTTTACGCTTCTAACAACAAGAGTTTTGAACTGACTGCTGAGGTTATGAATAAGAATTTTGTAATTAAGGCGGTTGATGCGGAAGGCAATTTGTACGATGTGCCAAAAGTTGATGGTGGTTCTGTCAATATCACATTGACAGAGGCTGGTACACTGTGCGAACAGTTGAATACACTTATAGTCAAAGCAAAAATTTCAGGGCCTCTTAATGGTTCAGATGTAAAATGTCTTCGTCAAAAGATAAACCAGGAATCCCTTACTTACTTAGATTTGTCTGAGGCAACCTTTGTTAGTGGTGGAGATTCTTATTATAACGGATATAATACTACTGAAGGAAAGATTGGCTATGATATGTTTGCGTATTGTACTAAACTCACGCATCTTGTTCTTCCAAATGAGGTTGAGCGAATTAATTCGCGTGCTTGTCAGTATTCTGGTCTTACCAACGTAGTTATTCCTGATTCTGTTGCTTTTGTTGAATCTTATGCGTTTGACAATAGTTTCAATATGAGAACCGCAACAATCGGAGAAGGTGTGACTTCTTTGGGCTGGGGATCTTTTGGTGGCACAAAACTAAAAAATATATATGTAAAACCTCTCACTCCTCCATCTCTTGCTGATTATGTGTTCTCGACTGACTCTGCTTCTTTGTTTATTCATGTATATAAGGAGGCGTATGAAGACTACGTTGCTTCAAAATGGTCGAAGTATGGTGTTATTGTTGCTGATTTGGATGAATTGGAGAAACATGACACTATTATTGATATCGACGAAGTTGCGTGTGACGAGTTGCTGAAAAATGTTGAGGTAATGTCGTGGGGTGGAACCTTGGTCGATGTGCCTATTCACGACAAGAATGGTGAGGAAATCAGCATCAAGTTCTACGACAGTGCCAATACACTTCAGGCTGCTTATCCAGATTATGCGGAAACCCAGTTGATGAATGGCCCTATCGGTGAAGAGGATGCGTACGTTCACCATTTGTGCCTCTACCAGACTGCTGGCCTTTCTTATGGCCAGGAATACCGAATTGCGGCTATGGTCGGTGACAAGAATTGTGATGCTAGATTCTCTCTGGAGAAAGGTATCTACACTGCCAGCCAGGCTCGGACTGCTGAAGACGAGGGTATCAGATACGTTAGCGCTACACAGAGCGAAATTTACGTTGAGTTCGTTTCTGATTCAGACAGCGATGCCGAAATCAGCTATTACTCTACTTCGGGCAGACAGAGTGGTTCTAAGTCTGTGAAAGTTCAGAAGGGTGTTAACTCTTTGGCTGTTGATGCGCAGAACATTCTTCCTAATAATAGCTATGTGCTTAACCTCTCGAAAGAGGGCGTGAAATACGGTAAGACTTTCATCGTTAAATAATTTGTATCGTTTATAGTTTGGAGCAAGGTGTTAGCCTCTGTGTTAGCACCTTGCTTTTTTTGTTCACCAAGTCCTCCGAAAATTTGCGAAAGATGTTTTTTTCTGCTATCTTTGCGCCACGAAATACACAGGATTAGCTCAGTCGGTAGAGCACTGGTCTCCAAAACCAGGTGTCGGGAGTTCGAGCCTCTCATCCTGTGCTGCAAGCGCGACCAATACGTGGCCGCGCTTTTTTTGTGGGTGTTGCAATTGTGGGAAAATAAAAAACGGTTGCTATACCAGCAACCGTTTTTTGTCCTCATAAATAATTTAATGTGTGGTTGAAAAAAGGCAGTTTTTTTCTTCTTATGTGGCAAGTTTTCTTTTCTCAAAGAATTGTTATTTTTCTTCTATTGTTTATCTATTCTAAAGTTTTTTCTTCGTTTTTATTTACAATTCAAAGATAGAGTATATATCATTTATAAAATATCCCTATTTGTAGTGATTTTGTATGGAAATCAGTACTTTCAGCCTGTAACAGAACCCTTCGGCCCCTATAAAGAGTCGGTGTGGGCGGCTTTTTCGTTCATTGCCGCATAAATTTTTGCCACCAATGCCCCGCTCAGGTTATGCCATACGCTGAAGATGGCTCCCGGTATGACGGCTAGCGGATAGGCGGCAAAATGCAGGTTGGCCAGACTGCTGGCCAGACCGGAATTCTGCATACCAACTTCTATAGAGATGGCGGTGCACTTTTTCGACTTCAACCCCAACAATTTTCCAACACAGAACCCTAGCAACAACCCCAACAGGTTATGCAGCGCAACCACGGCAATAATAAGGAGGCCGCAATGTTGCAGTTTGTCGCTGTTTTTCCCGATGATGATGAAAACGATGGTGGCGATGCTTAGCGAAGAGAACGCCGGCAGATAAGAAACGGCTCTTTGGGTGAAATTAGGGAAGAAATGTTTGACCAGGAAGCCGGCAACGATTGGAACTATAACCACTTCTAAAATGCTCAGTAGCATACCTAAGGCTTCTACCTCTACGCTCTTTCCCGCCAATTGCAATACCAGAAAAGGTGTGAGGATGGGGGCTAGCAGGGTAGAGCAGCCGGTCATTCCGACCGATAGGGCTACATCGCCTTTGGCCAGATAGGTCACCAGGTTGCTGGCTGTTCCGCCCGGACAACAGCCTACTAGTATGACGCCTATTGCCAGCTCGGGCGGAAGGTTGAAGAGGTGGGCCAGGCTCCAGGCTATGCCGGGCATGATGGCCAACTGCGCAATGCAACCGATTACGATATCTTTTGGATGGCTGAACACCACTTTGAAGTCGTCGGCCTCTAGGGTCAACCCCATACCGAACATGATAACGCCTAACAGCGGGGTTATCCAGCCGGCCTCGAAAATGTCGGTCAGTGAGGGACGCAGATAGGCGGCAATAGCCAGCAATAGGACTATAGCGCCCATCCATTTGGCAATGAAGGAGCAAACCTGTTTCATTGTTTTGGCATTATTTTGTCGCCTCCTACGGTCACATAGGCTGGCAGTTTTATCGTCTGCTTCCCTACTGCGAAGTAGGGTTTTATAGATACTTTCACACGGCTGTTGTCGGCGCTGTTTGTGGCCAGACCGAGGGCGAAACTGATCATTTTACTCGAACTTTTACCCGAAAAGAAGTCGAAAAGGTTGAAAGAGAATGGCAGGGCGAGGGTGCCGCTTTGGTTGGCCCCGATGCTCATCTGCTTGTTCATGGTGCCAGTCAGTATCTTCGCATTGTCAATCCATAGTATATAGTCGAGACCGTCGAGTCGTGCGGTCTGGCTGTTCGGATTTTTTACGTCGACATTGACGTTGAAGTTCAGGTTCAGCTCTTTCTTGGCAAAGGCTGCCAGTAGCTTGGGGGTATCTTTTAAACTCAGATTGTTGTAGCTCTTTATGTTCGAAACATCGACGTTGGCAAGTCTGACGTTCGAGACACTTTTGAAGTCGAAATCGCAGCTGGCGAAATTTTTCAGTCCTTTAACCGATGCGCACCCGGTAAGCAGTGCCAGGGTCAGCATCAAAAACAGGTATTTGGTTAATTTCATTTTTTTATGGTGCTTTTACATCGGCAAAGTTACTGCATTCTGCCCTTATCTGGAACGGATTAGTGTTTTTTCACTCGGAATGTTGTCCCGTCGCATTCCAGTTCCTTAGCGTCCTTCAATTCTTCTTCCAGTTTGTTGCTGTCGTAGAGGTAGATTTTGGGCCTTATGGCGTTTGAAAACTGGTTGAAGAAAGGGTTTGTGGTCCAGTACCAGGTCATTTTTTTCAGTTTGAAGAACCTTGGCAGGTATTTCCACATCTCGAAGATGCGTGTCTTTGCCGAAACGGTGATTCCTGTTCGCCCGTCTTCTAGCTCCGTTATGCAGACAAAGTGCTCCTTTATGCGTTTGTCGGCGCTCCGTTCTTCTGACGAACTGCGGTGCGATATGGTGATGTTTCTGCCGAAGTGCTGGTTGATGTGGTTCATAAGTTGTTTGAACAGCGTGCCGTGCGGACTGGAATCGTGCAGCTGTTTCGACAAAATGTAGTAGTGTATCAACTCGTGGATGATGGTGTCCTCCATATCGCGTTCCTGCAAATCGAAGCATTTGCTGATGGTGAGTTTGAAACCATAAAACTCAATACCTTTCGCTGTTTTTCTGTGTTTGCAGGAAATGCTGCCCAAACGGGTCTTCGATGAACCGATATGGATGGGTATGGGTTCTAGCTGGTTTTTGAATATCAGCTTGTTGAACTCGTCGACCTTTTGTTGGACGTATGGAAGTGTTGCTATCATGCTAGAGCCGTTTGTCCTGTTACAATACGTTTGAAGTGTAAATATAAAAACAAACCCCCACGTTACCACAACGGAGGGGCTTCTTCGGTTCTTTTTATTGAACCTAAATTCTATAACACTAACTACATATTTTTTAGCCTAAGACACTGTGTGTCTATCTCTTTTTTCTATTACAAAGGTAGCTTTTTTTAATAAACCCTGCTATTCATTTTTCGGAGATTATGCGGAATTATTCGGCAAAAAACAAATCTCACGAAAAAATCCTAGAAATAGTTTATAGCTTTTAATCGCTTATTTGCGAAGGCGTGTAGCCGAAATGGTCTTTAAACCTTCTGGTAAAGTAAGACGGATCGGTAAATCCGACTTTTAGAGCAACTTCGGCAATTGGAATGTCTTCGTTTTTCTGTTTGAATTCCAGCAGAATGCCTTTGGCCTTGTTCAAGCGGTAGGTCGCGAGCAACTCGACAGGTGTTTTGCCTGAAAGCGATTTGATGCGTCGACTCAGAGTCGATTGGCTGATGCACATTTCTTTCGCCAAGTCGTCAATTTGGAGGTCGCAGTTGGTGTAGTGCTTTTCCAGCAAGTCCATAAAGCGCTTCAAGTCAGGTGCGAGTTCTTCGCTCTTCCCCACAGTCTTGTTCGGCTGCAATTTGTCGGCCGTGTTGTTGTTTCTGGCTTGCTGCTCCATTATCTGGGTGAGCAGTTTCTGCTGGATGCGTTGGCGCAGGCTTAGCATATTCCCTAGCTTAAACAGCAGTTCGGGCATGCTGAAAGGCTTGGTGATGTAGTCGACCGCGCCGCTCTTCAAGCCCAGCAGTTTGTCTTGTTCATCGCTGTTGGCCGAGATGAAAAGAAGCGGTATGTGCTGTGTCTCGATGCTCTTGCTCAGGTTCTTGCCCATTTCCAGACCATCCATTAGTGGCATCGACACGTCGCTGATAATGATGTCGGGTTGTTCGCGCTTTGCCATTTCCAACCCTTCTTTTCCGTTGCACCCTTCTATCGTCTTCGCATATTTGCCCAGGGTGTCGCTCAGCGAGTGCCTGATTAGTTCGTCATCGTCGACCAGCAGAATGGTGTTGCCTTCCAGAATGCTTCTGTCGAATTCAATTTCTGCCATATCGGTTACAGACTTTGACGCAGTGTTGTTGATGTCGGCCTCTTGGTCGGTCAGTGGCAGTTGGATGCAAATAGTGGTGCCGACGCCTGGCTTGCTGTTGATGCGGAGCGTTCCGTTGTTACGCTTTATGTAGGTTTGGCAAAGGTCTATACCCATGCCCGAGCCTTTCTCGTTCTCGGTACCTTCGGTTGTTTTGTGGAATCCGCTGGCCGACAGGTTCTTCAACATATCCTTGTCTATGCCAATACCATTGTCTATTACCTCTATTACGCCATATTCGCCGGCTTCCGAGGCTTTGATGGTGATGGTTCCGCCACGTGGCGTGAATTTGATGCTGTTGCTGACCAGGTTACGGATGACAATTTCAATTGAACGGCTGTCGGCCAGTACACATTTGCTCAGACTGATGTCGGTCCCGATGGTCAGTCCCTTCATGTGTGCCTGTCTGCCCAGCAGCGATATGACGTTCTCAAAAATGGTCGACACGTTGACCGGTTCTGGATTCCAGTTGGTGGTGATTTTGTCGCTTTGAACCCAGTCGAGCAGTTTCTGCATTTCGTTTTGTAGCAGCGAGGCCGAGTTGTAGATTTCCTCTATCGGCTTTATCTGCTGCTGGTCGTTAGAGTGTCTGTGCTTGCTGAGCCAGTTGCCGAGCGAGCTGACAATGGCAAACATCGGGTTCTTCAGGTCGTGTGCCACCACTGAAATCAGCCTGTTCTTTTCCGTCAGGGTGCTTTTCAGTTCGCTGGTACGTTCCTCTACGGTTTGTGTCAGTAGGCGCTGGGTGTCCTTCATCCTGTTGATGCGCTGCCTGAAACTGTAGCCGGCATAGCCAACCACCAGTACCAGCACAAACAGGCGGAACCACCACGACTCCCACCATGGCGGCAGCACTGAAATGTGTAGTGTAACGCTGGCCTCCTCCTTCTTGTTGGTGCGGAAGGCTTCAACTTCAAGCGTATAGTCTCCTTTCGGCAGGTGGTTGAAAGTGATTGTCAGATTGCTCTCCATGTTTATCCAGTCGTTGTGCAGACCGATGAGGCGGTAGCGGCACTGGGCTTTGTTGAGCTCGTCGAAGTCCACCAGGTCTACATCGATGCTGATGTTGGTCTGGTCGTACTCTAACTCTATTTCCTTTATGGTCGATATGTTTCCGTTCTTAAGAACACTGGTAAACGGATGTATGCGGGTGTTGTTGATGTAGAGGTCCGAGAATGACAGCCACGAGATAGGGCTGGCCTCGTAACGGCCTACCGTGTTGTAGCAAAAGAAGCCCGAACTGGTGCCGAAATAGAGGTGTCCTTTCCCGTCGTTGTAGCCCGAGTGTGGGAAAAAGTCGTAGCGGGTGCTGGCAGTGTTGTTGCCGGCTACCTCTTTGCAGGTCTTGGCCGCAATGTCGATGTTCATTACTCCCTTGGTGCTGGCTGCCCATATTTTGCCTTCGTCGTCGGCCATCACAATGCTAAAGTGGACTTTTGGCACGTAATTCATCGAGTCGATTCTAGAACCGTCTTCACTTACGTGCAGCATTCCCTTTGTGGTGGCAACCAGCAGGTCGCCGTTCGGGAGCAGCAGGGCGTCTTCCACCACTCTTGGGTGACGGGTGTGCTGTTGTGTGTAATCGGGTAGCAGGTCGTCTTTCTGCTCGCCGTTAATTCGCCAAAGGGTATTTGTGGTTAGAATCCAGAGGGTTCCGTTTTTTCCTTCAATAACTTTCTTGGTCCAGATGTCGGGATTGGTTGAATTCTTTTTCCCCGTTAGTACCCATTTCTCCCATTCGTTATTATGGTGTCTGTACAGACCGTCGCCCGACGTGCAAACCCAAGCGTCACCGTTCTTTAGGTTGCAGGTGTTGTTCATGTAGTCGATTCCGTTGCCGAGTTGGCCGAACTTCAGACGTTGTGTGGTTTTGCTGGCGGGGTTGAACAAGAGAACACCCCTTCCCCACGTGCCAATCATCATTTCGTTGCTTCCGTTGGCCTTATCCATCGAAATCAGGTTTTTCGACGGCAGGTCGTAGCGGTTGATTTGTTGGAAGTTACCTTTAACCTGGTAGAGCCCGTTTCCATCGGTGCTGACCCAGAGGTTGTTATCTTTGTCGGTGCAGAATCCGGTGCAGACAACGTTGGGGAATCCCTTTTGTTCCGAAAAGTAAACCAGGTTGCTTTGCTGTTTCATGAACCCCCACAGCCCGCTGTTGTAGGTGCCGATCCAGATGTTGCCCTTCGTGTCTTCGGCCATTGCGTAGATTTTGGCAATTTCGTTGTTCTTGGCGTTGAACGGAATTACCTCGGTGAAGGTCGGGTTG
>ODAJ012188933.1_pt1 | contig 16089 bp, 11 predicted proteins | sample 1539241 | NCBI WGS metagenome assembly ODAJ01 (sample SAMN02144231, study PRJEB22623) | gut metagenome | biome: sheep rumen | host: Ovis aries | place: New Zealand
CCGAAGCCAGAAAACGCAGCAGGTCCAGAAGATCTGCCAGGCCTGCCGCCGCACGGTCCCTGCCCCGGGCCATCCGGACCAGCTGGCGGCTTTCGATCCGGCCGGTACCGAACTGTTCCCGGTCCAGGCCCCGGTCCGGCCGGTTCATGATCCGGAAAAAGTCCGCTCTGTCCGCCTGTCCTGCCGCAAGCCCCGCCGCGCACCGGTAAAAAGCCAGCAGGTCCCGGAGGATTTCCAGACGCAGATGGTCGACGCTGCCGGTCTGACAACGGAAAGGAATCTGCCGCCGGTCCAGGATCCCGGCCAGGAGGGCTTCGCCGGCGTGACTGCGGAAGATGACCGCGGTCCCGTCCAGCTCTCTCCTGTCCAGGGCCTGGAGTTCATCGGCCAGGCGGCTGAATTCCTCCCGTTCATCCGCCCAGCCCCGCAGGACCACCGGATCCCCTGCCGGGGAAGCGGCCCGGATCTTCTTGGGGATCCGGTCCCGGTTCTCCCCGATGACCAGAGCGGCTTTCCTGACGATGGGCCTGCCGCAGCGGTAATTGGTCTCCAGAAAAATCCGGCGGCAGTCCGGAAAATCCCTTTCAAAGCCGGTCATGATCCGCGGATCGGATCCCCGGAAACCATAGATGGACTGGTCGTCATCCCCCACGGCAAAGAGATTGGCCCGGTCTCCGGCCAGAAGACGCAGCAGTGCATACTGGTCCCGGTTGATGTCCTGGTATTCGTCCACCAGTAGAAAAGGGAAGCGGGACATCCAACAGGCGCGGGCTTTCCGGTCCCGCTGCAGAAGCAGGCGGCATTCCGTGATCATATCATCCATATCAATACAGGAGGATTCTTTCAGAAAGGCCCCATAGGAAGCCAGGGCACGGGCGAAGAGACGGGGATCTCCCACGGCCGCGGACGGGGCAAAATCCCTGCCGCCGCAGGATTTGTAACGGGAAATATCAGACAAGAGCTGGTCGGGCGAGGGACGGAGGTTTTTTTCGGGCCAGAGATTTACGGTCAGCATGGCCGCAAAACGCCGCCGCTGCGCTTCCTCCATGACAGGCCAGGGCCTGCCGGAAGTCTCCCGCAGGATATGATAGAAAACAGAGTGGAGTGTTCCGAAGGTAACGGAAGTGGAGGCGGCGCGGATCCGCCGCAGGAACCTGTCCCGCATCTGGCCGGCAGCGGCCCTGGAAAAGGTCAGGACAAGGATTTTGGAAGGGGGGATATGAAGGGATTCAATCAGAAAAACGATATGTTCGACCAGGACGAAGGTCTTGCCGCTGCCGGGTCCCGCGATGACCAGACAGGGGCCGCGGGTATGCGTAATGGCCTCCCGCTGGGAACGGGAGGCCATCTGTGTCATTTGACTGCGCTCAGGCATTGGCGAGCTTTTCGATCCCGGCCCGGATCCTGGCCAGGGATTCCTCTTTGCCCAGGATCTCCATGATCTCGGTAGCGCCCGCAGGGGTCGTCTGCCTGCCGGAAACGGCAGTGCGGATGGGCCACATGACGGTGCCGACCTTATAGCCTTTGTCCTTGCCGTAGGCTTTCAGGGTCTCAAAGAGGGCGTCGTTGGAGAAATCGTCCTGTGCCGACAGGATGTCCAGCACTTCCTCCAGGATCTTCAGCGCGACCTCGGGATTGGTCTTGCTCTTTTTGTTGGTATACATGGCAGTGTCATACGCCGGGACCGCTTCAAAGAAGCTGACCATGTCGGGGATGTCCGGGTAGACTTCGATCCTGGTCCGGACCAGCTCCGCGATATGGCGCAGGTCCAGATCCTTCGTAATGGCCTCGCGCAGATAAGGCAGGGCCTCCTGATAGAATCTGTCGGGATCCATCTTCTTGAGATATTCCCCGTTCATCCAGCGCAGCTTGGTAAAGTCGAACACGGCGGGGGAGGTGCCGATCCGCTTATAATCAAATTCCCGGACCAGCTCTTCCAGGCTGAAGAACTCCTCGTTGCTGTCGGGCGACCAGCCCAGCAGGGCGATGAAGTTGACCACGGCTTCGGACAGGAAGCCCTGCTCGATCAGGTCCTCATAGGAGGAATGGCCGCTTCTCTTGGACAGCTTCTTATGGTCTTCGTCGGTGATCAGAGGGCAGTGGATATATTTGGGGATCTCCCAGCCGAAAGCCTCATAGAGGCGGTTGTACTTGGGCGTGGAGGAAATATATTCATTGCCGCGCACTACATGGGTAATGCCCATCAGGTGATCGTCGACCACGTTGGCAAAGTTATAGGTGGGATAGCCGTCGGATTTGATCAGGATCATATCATCCAGCTCGGCGTTGTCCACGCTGATATCGCCGTAGAGCTCGTCGTGGAAGGAGGTCGTGCCTTCGGAAGGGGTGTTCTGGCGGACGACATGGGGCAGGCCCGCGGCCAGCTTCTCTTCCACTTCCTCTTTGGACAGATGCAGGCAGTGCTTGTCATAAACGTTGATCTCCTTGCCGCCCACATTCTGCGTCAGGGTGGCCAGGCGCTCAGGCGTGCAGAAGCAGTAATAGGCTTCGCCCCGGTCGATCAGCTCTTTGGCGTATTTGTCATAAATACCGGCTTTGACGCGCTCGCTCTGGACATAGGGACCCACGCCGCCGTCCTTTTCGGGGCTTTCGTCCGGGATCAGGCCTGTATCGGCCAGGGTACGGTTGATGATATCGACGGCGCCCTCCATCTCACGGACCTGGTCCGTATCCTCGATGCGGAGGATATAATCGCCGCCTTCATGTTTGGCGATCAGATAGGCGTACAGGGCTGTACGAAGGTTGCCTACATGCATACGCCCTGTGGGGCTGGGGGCATATCTGGTTCTGATTTTCATATATTTTACTCCATTCCTCTGTCCGGTCTCCCGGACAGTCATTCTTACCGTGGCTCATTATAGCACCGGAAACGGGGAAATGCCACCGCGAAGCAGGGAATCAGGCCCTGCCGGTGCTGCCGAAGCCGCCCCGGTCGGGCCCGCCCAGGCTGTCCGTCTCCTCAAAGACGATGGGCGGCTGCTGCTTCATGATCCGGAACTGGCAGATCCTGTCATTGACATGGATCTCGGTGTCCCGCATGGCCAGGGCCGCCATTTTCCATTCGTCATTGTCTCCGCTGTAGGAATTGTCAATGACCCCCTGGTGATTGGTCTGGATGATCCCGAAATTCTTAAAGGTAGAGCTGCGGGGCACGATATGGGCCTCATAGCCTTCGGGCAGCTGCATGGCCACGCCCAGCGGGATCAGATAAAAATCCCCCTTTTTCATGACCACATCCTCGGCCGCCCGCAGGTCGATCCAGTCGGACTTGCCGTCGATGGCCCGGAGCTTTTCAATTTTGTCGCTGAGATAGCGGATCCTGATGGTCTCTGACATAGGTTCTGTTTCCTTCTGTATTGTTATAAGAGCTGTTTTCAGCCCTTGCAGGCGTCGGCGGCCGCTGTGGCCAGATGGTCGCAGCGCTCATTCTCGGGATGGCCGGCGTGGCCTTTGACCCAGTGGAAGGTAATCTCATGGGGCTTTGCCGCCTCCAGCAGGCGCAGCCAGAGCTCCTGGTTCTTGACCGGTGCTTTGCCGGCTGTCTTCCAGCCGTTCTTCTGCCAGGCGTCGATCCAGTTCTTATTAAAGGCGTTGACCACATACTGGGAATCCGAATAGACCTCCACCTGACAGGGGCGGCGCAGGCATTCCAGGCCGGCGATGACGCCCATCAGTTCCATCCGGTTGTTGGTGGTCTTCGGATACCCCCGGGACAGTTCCTTCTCATGGAGCTGCCCTTTGGAATCCACATACTGGAGGATGGTCCCGTAACCGCCGGGACCGTCCGGGTTGCCTCTGGCGGAACCGTCGGAATATAAAATCACTTTCTGCATGATCCGTTCACTTTCTTCAGGTCCAGGTGCCGGTCCGCAGGAAACGCTGTGCCCTGGCTTCCGCCGACTCCGTCAGGGCGGCGTCATAGCCCAGGGTCTCCAGCAGGCGGATGGCGTTCCTGGTATCGGAAGGACCCGGCAGCAGGCGGTAATGGAATACGACCCTGCCGTCCTCAATGTCCTCCTGGAAATGATAATTTTCAAACCGGTCCTGTAAAAGTCCGGTCAGCTCTATATCGTGGGTGGCCGCGAAGCAGGTCACGCCCCGGTCGGCGAAGCAGCCCAGGATCTCCGCGGAAGCCGCGATCCTTTCCACTGTGTTGGTGCCCCGCAGGACCTCGTCGATAAAGCAGAGGACCGGACGGCCCCCGCCGGCTCCGGACGCGTCCAGGATCCGTTTCAGGGAGCGGATCTCCACGATGAAATAACTCTCCCCGCCCTGCAGGTCATCCCGCAGCGCCATGGAGGAATAGATCTGATACATGTCCGCTTTGTAGGCAGCGGCCGGCACCGTCCGCAGGGTCTGTCCCAGCAGGGCTCCCAGGGCCATGGCCTTGAGGAAGGTGGACTTGCCGGAAGCGTTGGACCCGGTCAGCAGGACGGGCCTGTCGGTCCGCAGGCTGTTGGCCACCGGCTCTGCCAGCAGGGGATGATAAATTTCTTCCGCTTCCGGTCCCGCGGCCCCTGCTTCAAAGACGGGCCTGCAGTAATAAGGCAGGCTCCTGCGCCAGGAGGCAATGGAGACCGCCGCGTCCAGGCGCCCCAGGATGGTGATCAGACGGTCCACCTGAGCCTGACGGCCCCGGACATCCCGCAGCATATAGGTGAATTTGAGCAGGTCCAGATGCAGGGTAAAGCGGATATAGTCCAGCAGCAGGTCAATGATATTGTTGCTGCCGGTATCGCTGTTATAGAACAGCAGGGAGGCGCCCCGGCGGAAGCCGCCGAAGTCTTTGATGATCTCCCGCATTTCCCCTGTTTCCTCCCGGAAAGCAGGGATCTCCTGGCGGCCCAGGTCATCCGCCACCATCAGGATCCGCAGCAGATAGCGCATGGTCACGATGTAGGGATCGATGCCTGCTTTCTGACGGAAATAGGTGATGATGTTATAAGCCAGGACGGCGATCAGGGCCAGGACCCCGAAGCGGGTGCTCAGGAACATGGAACCGAAGGCCGCGAAAGGCAGGAGCAGGGACATCCACTGGCGCCATACGGGCACGATTTTTACATTATCCAGAGATTCAATATAATCATAGATGGAATACTTCCCGGTATGGCCCAGCCTGTACAGGGTCATCTGCAGATCCAGCCTGGCTTCCTCGTCCCGGTCCGCGAAACTGAGCTGTTCCTCCGTAAAGGCCAGGTCCTCCGGCTTTCCGGCCGGGGTCCGCAGCAGGTAATAGAGGTATTCCTCGCCGCAGCCGCTCATGGTCGAATCCATGGCCCGGAAAAGACGGTCCATATCCAGGTCGTTCCAGGTGATATCGTCGATCTGGCATGCCTGCAGGTGACGCTTATAATAACCGGGGACCTGGGCGTAGCGCTCGTCCGTCATTTCCTTGCGGCGGGCCTTTTTGCCGTAATTCTCCTTCAGATCCTCATAGACATCCGCCTCCGCCTGCTTCTTTTCCCCCAGGGAAAGGGCCAGGCTGAGGAGGATCACGGTACCGATGATCAAATAAACAGTCAAGATTGCTTCTCCTTGTTACTCATCTCTCTTGGGCACGATATGGTCCCTGTCCTTATAAATGGAATGGGCCGGCACACAGCCTCTGACCATGGAAACCGGATAGATATTGGTATGGCGGCCTACCACAGTGCCCGGATTCAGGACCGTGTTGCAGCCGATATCGGCATAGTCGCCCAGCATGGCGCCGATCTTGCGCCGGCCGGTCTCCATCTGCTCATCGCCGTCATGGATCACGACCGCCTTATTGTCGGCCTTGACATTGGAGGTAATGGAACCGGCTCCCATATGCGCATGGACGCCCAGGATACTGTCGCCCACATAATTGTAATGGGGCACCTGGACCAGGTCGAAAAGGACCACGTTCTTAAGCTCGGTGGAGTTGCCTACGACCGCCTTTTTGCCCACAATGGCGGAACCGCGGATAAAGGCGCACTGGCGGATCTCGGCTTCCTCATCAATGATACAGGGGCCGCCGATGTAAGCCGAATCAAACACTTTGGCGCTCTTTGCCACCCAGATATTCTCCCCGCGCTTCTCAAATCTGTCTTCGGGCAGGGTCCTGCCCAGCTCAATGATAAAATCGCTGATGCCGGCCAGGGCCTCCCAGGGATAGGTCACGTCTTTGAACAAATCTGCTGCAATGGTCTGGCTCAGGTCGTATAACCCGGCAACGGTATAATCTTGAATGGCCATATTCTTTCCTTTCCGCCCCGCGGGGCCCTCCTTGTGTACCGGAATCCCGGGGCGGCGCTGTACCCTGTCCGGGATCCGTTTTTGATCTCTTTTTCTGCTGCCTTTCCGGGCAGTTTTATGCTTTTATATCCCGCCGGTCTTTTTCGTCCTCCGTTTCCGGCTGCCGGTCCCGTCGGCCGTCCCGGTCTTCTTCTCTGCCGGGGCGGTACTTTTGCGGACCTGCTTATAGTATACCGCGTTTTTGCGGTACTGCTGCTGCAGGGCCATGCCGAAGTCCGATTCCTTGACATAGTTGGTCCTGCGGGCCACAAAGCCGTTGAGCTTTTCCAGATACTCCGCTTCCGTGACCGTTCCCTCGGCGACCCGGGTCAGGCCCATCTCCCAGCTGGCCGTCAGCTTGGGATCCAGGAGGGACCGGATGGAGCAGTCCACGGTATCATAGATCATTTCGCCCAGCTGGGTCGGCGTAATGATCTGGGTCTTTTTGTTAAGGGCCAGATACCGGTTGGCCACCAGCTTTTTGAGGATCTCGGCCCGGGTGGCGCTGGTGCCGATGCCGCTGCCCCGGATCTGCTCCCGCAGCTCCTCTTCCTCGATCAGCTGGCCGGCGTTCTCCATGGCCAGGATGATGCTGCCGGAATTGTAGCGTTTGGGCGGGCTGGTCTCGCCTTTTTTGATGGTATAATCCTCCGCCGTCAGCTGCATGTTCTTACGCAGGCGGGCCGCCATGGCGGCGGAAATACCGGTATCCTCCGGCTTTTCCCCGCTGTCCGTCCCTTCCGCGCCGCTGCTGTCCTCCTGCTTCTTTTTGTCAAAGAAGGAATATTCCATGACTTCCAGATAGCCTTTTTCCCGGCAGGTCTTCACCTGGGCGATAAAGCGCTCGGTCCGGACCCGTACGGTCAGGGTGATCCTGTCAAAGACGGCCGGCGGATAAAAGATGGCCAGGAAACGGCGGACGATCAGCTCATAGACCTTCTGCACCGTCGGGGAGCAGGAGGACAGGGCCTGCAGGCCGTCTCCGGTCGGTATGATGGCATAGTGGTCGGTAATGGCTTTGTCGTTGGTATAGCGGGTGGCGCCGATCTTCTGATAACTGCCGCTTTCCAGGATCCTGCGCAGATAGGGCAGGTACATGGGCAGACGGGACAGTCCCTTCAGATTTTTGCCGATCTCTTTGGCCACCGCGGAGGACAGGACTCTGGCGTCCGTCCTGGGATAAGTCGTCAGTTTCTTCTCATACAATTCCTGCGCAGCCTGCAGGGTCTGGTCGGGACTGATCTTGAAGAAGCGGGAACAGTCATTCTGCAGCTCGGCCAGGTTGTAGAGCAGTGGCGGCCGCCTTGTTTCCTTCTTATGGGAAACGGATTCCACCACCGGAATCCGCTCCTCCGGCGGGCCTTCCCGCAGATATGCGATCAGGGCTTTGGCGTCCTCCTCCTTCAGGAAACCGCTGTCCTTATAAAGGCGGGGAGAATTAAAATAAATGCTCCCTTCCATGGATTTCCATTCCGCCTGGAAGCTTTCCGTTTCCGGCGCCTGCGGATCCGCCTGTCCGTCCAGGGGACGGAAAGTGCCGATGACACGGTAGAAAGGGGTCTTGACGAAGTCCCGGATCTCCCGTTCCCGCCGGACCACCATGCCCAGGACACAGGTCATGACCCGGCCCACGGCGATCACGCAGCGGTCCTGTCCCAGGAAATCCCGGATCCCGTTCCCGTATTTGAGGGTAAGTGCCCGGGAAAAGTTGATGCCCATCAGGTAATCTTCTTTGGCCCGCAGATAGGCGGCAGCGCCCAGATTGTCGTATTCGGATTCGGGCTTCGCCTCCCGGATGCCGCGCAGGATCTCCTCCCGGGTCTGGGAATCGATCCAGACCCTCTTCTGGTCCCGGCCGGTGACCCCGGCCTCCTGGGCGACCAGGCGGTAGATATACTCCCCCTCCCTTCCGGAGTCAGTGCAGACATAAATGGTCTCCACGTCCGGATCGGTCAGGATCTTTTTGACGATATTGAACTGCTTTTTGACGCTGTCGATGACCTGGTATCTGTACTGTTCCGGGATAAAGGGAATGGTCGAAAGGGACCACCGCTTGTATTTCTCATCATAGGCGTCGGGATAACACATGGTCACCAGGTGGCCGACGCACCAGGTCACGATGGTATCCGGTCCCTCCATATAGCCGTCCCGGGACCGGAACTGAATTCCCAGGGCGTCGGCGAACTGGCGGGCGACGCTGGGCTTTTCTGCAATAAAAACACGTTTGGGCATGTACACTCCATTCCGGTGATCAGGGCTCCTGACGCCCCCGGAAATACGGGGGAAGGACAGGTCCGGACTGCGGGCCGGATCTGCCGGAGATAACAGATGCCGGCGAACGCTGCGGGCCGCCGGCATCGGATGGATCAGCTATTCTGCCGGCCGCGGGGCCGGGCAGGTCACTTTGCCTGGATATATCCCTGGGCCTTGAGCAGTTCGGCGCAGAGCACGCCGCCGCCCGCGGCGCCGCGGATGGTATTGTGGGAGAGGCCCACGAACTTCCAGTCATAAACGGTATCCTCACGGAGACGGCCGATGGAGACGCCCATGCCGTGCTCATAGTTGACATCCGCAAGGACCTGGGGACGGTTGTCCTCTTCCATGTACTGGATGAACTGCTTCGGGGCGCTGGGCAGCTGCAGCTCCTGGGGCAGGCCCTTAAAGCTGACCAGCTTTTCAATCAGCTGTTCCTTCGTGGCTTTTTTCCGGAACTTGACAAATACCGTCGCGGTATGGCCGTACAGGACAGGGATCCGGATGCACTGGCTGGTGATGACAGGACCTTCGGCGGGAACGATCTGTCCGTTCTCAATATGGCCGAAGACGCGCAGGGGCTCCTTCTCGCTCTTTTCCTCTTCGCCGCCGATGTAGGGGATCACGTTGCCGACCATTTCCGGCCAGGAGGCAAAGTTCTTGCCGGCGCCGGAGATTGCCTGATAGGTGGATACGATGACCTCATAGGGTTCGAACTCCTTCCAGGCCGCCAGCGCGGGTGTATAACTCTGGATGGAGCAGTTGGGCTTGACGGCGATAAAGCCTCTCTTTGTGCCCAGTCTCTCCTTCTGGTATTTGATGACTTCGGTATGCTCCGGGTTGATCTCCGGGATGACCATGGGGACATCGGGGGTCCAGCGGTGGGCGCTGTTGTTGGAAACAACGGGAGTCTCCGTCTTCGCGTACGCTTCCTCGATGGCGCGGATCTCATCCTTGGACATGTCAACGGCGCTGAAGCAGAAATCCACTTCCGACGCGACCGCGTCCACATCCTGCACATTTTTGACAACGATGTTCCGGACCGCCTCAGGGATCGGCTCATCCAGTTTCCATCTGCCTTCGACCGCCCGGGCATAGGTCTGGCCCGCGCTGCGGGGACTTGCCGCGATGGTGGTCACCTCGAACCAGGGGTGATTGTCCAGCAGGGAAATGAATCTCTGTCCGACCATGCCGGTACCGCCCAGGATACCTACTCTCAGTTTCTTACTCATATGCTACTCCATTCCTCCGGGTATTTCTTCCGGAATATATTGGTTCTGCCGCGCCTTCCGGAGAAGGGACACGTTTTATCTGATTTCTCTGCCTTTATGATCCGGCACTTATATGGACCCGACGGAAGCCAGCCATTCCTTTTCCTGCCGGATCACATCCTCCATGGCCGCGGCCGCCGGGCCGCCGATGGTCAGCCGTTTATCCACGCAGGTCTTCAGAGAGACAGCGTCATAAATGTCGCTGTCAAAAGCTTCCGAGAACTGCCGCAGTTCCTCCAGCCCCAGTTCCTCAATGCCTTTGCCCTGTTCAATACAGTACAGGACCAGACGGCCGATAATGCCGTGGGCGTCCCGGAAGGGGATTCCCTTGAGGACCAGATAGTCCGCCGCGTCGGTCGCGTTGGTGAAACCACGGACGGCGCTCTTTTCCATGACGTCCTTATGGAAAGTCAGGGTGCCCAGCATGCCGTTGAACAGGGAGATGCAGGCCAGTGTATTGTCGATGGCGTCAAAAGCCGGTTCCTTGTCTTCCTGCATGTCCTTGTTATAGGCGAGGGGAATGCCCTTCATGGTGGTCAGAAGGCTCATCAGAGCCCCGTAGACCCGGCCGGTCTTGCCGCGGACCAGCTCGCAGATGTCGGGGTTCTTCTTCTGGGGCATGATGCTGGAGCCCGTCGAATAGGCGTCATCCATCTCCACGAACCTGTATTCATTGGAATTCCACAGGATCATCTCCTCGGAGAAGCGGGACAGATGCATCATGACCAGGGACAGGTCCGACAGGAATTCAATTACATAGTCCCGGTCGGAAACAGAGTCCATGCTGTTAAGGGTCGGTCCCCGGAATCCCAGTTCCAGGGCGGTGAAATTCCTGTCCAGGGGATAGGTGGTGCCGGCCAGGGCGCCCGCGCCCAGCGGGCACAGGTTGAGCCGTTCCCTGCAGTCGCCGATCCGCTGTACGTCCCGTTTGAACATTTCAAAATAGGCGCCCAGATGGTGGGCCAGGGTGACCGGCTGGGCCTTCTGCAGGTGGGTAAAACCGGGCATAAAGGTGTCCGTGTTTTCTTCCATCAGCCGCAGGATGGTCCGGAGCAGGGAAATCAGTTCATTGCGGACCGCTTCCGTCTGCTTGCGGACATACATGCGCATATCCAGTGCCACCTGGTCATTGCGGCTCCTGCCGGTGTGCAGCTTTTTGCCGGCGTCTCCGATCCGTTCGATCAGATGGGCCTCCACAAAGCTGTGGATATCCTCATAGCCGTCTTCAAAGACCAGTTCTCCTTTTTCAATGTCCATCAGGATCCCGCGCAGGCCGCTGCGGATCCTGTCCGCTTCCTCCTGGCTGATGATCCCCTGCCGTCCCAGCATGGCGGCGTGGGCCATGCTGCCGGTGATATCCTCATAATAAAGCCTGCTGTCAAAGGCCAGTGAATCGTTAAATGATTTGACAGCCGCGTTGGTCTCCTTGGTGAATCTGCCGCCCCAGAGCTGTGCCATATATCTCTCCTGTCCGGCGTCCCGGCACCCGTAGGTACCGTACGCCCTGCTGTAATCTGTATGATGCCGCGGAATACGGCCGATGCTTTTCAATTAAAAAGTTATTTACAAAAACTTTTCCGTGAAAAAAAAGAAAACGCGAATGACACGTCCCCCTGAAAGGCACCGGCACATTCGCGTAACCCAGAGCTGGAAAAGGGACTTGAACCCTCGACCTACTGATTACGAATCAGTTGCGCTACCGACTGCGCCATTCCAGCATATCCCGTCTGTTCGGTTTTATCCGCATCAATATCTGCAGACCTGTATATTATATAAACTAAATCCGTTTTTGGCAAGTGTTTTTCCTGCGGGGAATCTTATGAAACTTATGAATCTGTCTTTGCGCAGATTTTTTCCGGTTTTTTTACGGATTTTTCCGGGCAGCGCCGGTAAAGGCCCCTCCGGCCGGTCCGGCCGGAAGGGTCCAGTCTGTCATCAGGACAGCGTATGGATGAAAAGCCCGCTCAGGAGCTTGGGCTCGAACCAGGTGGATTTGGGCGGCATCAGGCGCCCTGCGTCCGCCACGTCGAACAGTTCCTGGATGGAGGTAGGATACATGGCGAAAGCCGCTTTGGCTTTGCCCCGGTCCACTCTTCTCTCCAGTTCCTCCAGTCCCCGGATCCCGCCTACAAAGGCGATCCGCTGGTCTGTCTTGGGATCCTCGATGCCCAGCAGGTCCAGCAGGACATATTTCTGCAGCAGGGCCACGTCCAGGCCCTCCACGGGATCGCTGCTCTTATATTCCTCCCGGATCTTCATCAGATACCAGCTGCCTTCCAGATAAAGGCCCACCTCTCCTTTGGCGGCCGGCCTGACCTGTTCTTTCTGCGCGGGACCGATCTCATAGACCCGGGACAGGGCCTGCAGGAAAGTCTCCGCCGTGTAGGATCCCAGGGTCTTGACGACCCGGTTGTAGTCCATGATCATCAGCTGGTTCTGCGGGAAAAGGACTGACAGGAAGTAATTGAATTCCTCCTCGCCCGTATAGCCGGGATGCTCCTGCCTTCTCTTCAGGCCCACCCGGACCGCGGACGCGCTCCTGTGGTGGCCGTCGGCAATATAAATGCTGTCGATCTCTTCAAAGGCCTTCCGGATGGCCGCAACATCCTCCGGATCGGAAATGACCCAGACCTGATTGCGGATCCGGTCCCCCGATATAAAATCGCATACGGGTTCCGACTGCATGGTCCTGGCGGCGATCTCATCGATCACGGCATGGTTGCGGTAGCAGAGGAAGATGGGGCCCGTCTGGGCGTTGCAGGCGTCCACGTGACGGATCCTGTCAATTTCCTTGTCGGCCCGGGTATTTTCGTGCTTTTTGATCACATTATTCAGGTAATCATCGATCGAAGCGCAGGCGACCAGGCCTGTCTGGGCCCGGCCGGCCATGATCTGCTCATAAAGATAGAAGCAGGGACGGTCGTCCTGTACGAACAGGCCCGTCTCAATCTGGCTCTGCAGCAGCTCTGCCGCTTTGGCGTAGACCCGGTCGTCATACGTGCTGACGCTGTCATCGAACTGGGTCTCGGCCCGGTCGATCCTGAGGAAGGAGAAGGGATTGCCCTTGACCTCCTCCTTTGCCTCCTCCCTGCTGAACACGTCATAGGGGAGGGCCGCCATCAGGGATTCCATGCCTTTTCTGGGCCGGTAGGCCTGAAAGGGACGAATATTTGCCATAAATGATCTCCTTTTGTCTGTCTGAACCTGTATCCTGCCGCCGGTCTTTTATTTGATGACACGTACCCGGTATACGCCTTCCACGGACCGGAGCATGGTGATCAGCTCCTCATCGGCAGGACCGTCAATGTCGATCAGGGTATAGGCAACGGTGTCCTTGGACTTGTTGGCCATTTCCGCGATGTTGACATCGGAAGCGCCGATGATGGTCGAGAACTGGGTGATCATGTTGGCCTGGTTCTTGTGATGGATGGCAATCCGGCCCTGGACGGTACAGATGCCCATATCGCATCTGGGATAGTTGACACTGTTGATGATATTGCCGTTCTCGATGTAGTTCTGCATCTCCTCGACAGCCATCTTGGCGCACTTGACCTCGGACTCCTGGGTGGAAGCCCCCAGATGGGGGGTCGTGACACATCCGGGCTTGCCGGCCACCGTGGGGTTGGGGAAGTCAGAGACGTAGCGGCGGATCTTGCCGGCCTCGATGGCCCGGATGACCTCTTTCTCATCGACCAGGGAATCCCTGGCCATATTGATCAGGATCACGCCGTCCTTCATCATGTCGATGGCATCCTTGTTGATCATGTTTTTGGTGGAGGGCAGGGCCGGTACATGGATGGTGATGAAATCACAAAGCTCATAGATCTCTTTCACGTCCGTCACATGTTTGACGCTGCGGTTCAGGTTCCAGGCAGCGTCCACGGAAACGTAGGGGTCATAGCCGTAGATCTCCATGCCCAGGTCGATGGCCGCGTTGGCCACACGGACGCCGATGGCGCCCAGGCCGATGATACCCAGCTTCTTGCCCCGGATCTCGGTACCCGCGAACTGTTTCTTCTCCTTTTCCGCCACTTTGGCGATATCGGGATTTTTCCAGTTGGCCCGGACCCAGTCCACGCCTTCCACAATGTCACGGGAAGCCAGCAGCATGCCCGCGAAGACCAGCTCCTTGACGCCGTTGGCGTTGGCGCCGGGCGTATTGAAGACGACAATACCTTTCTCGGCGCATCTGTCCAGGGGGATGTTATTGACGCCCGCGCCCGCCCGGGCAATGGCCAGCAGATTGTCTGAAAACTCCATGTCATGCATTTTGGCGCTTCTGACCAGGATGCCGTCCGCCTGGTCCATATCCTCTGTTCGCTCATACAGGGCGGAGAACTTGCGCAGGCCTTCCGTGGCTATGTTGTTCAGGCAGTAATATTTAAACATGAATTCCTATCTCCTTCTCCGGGCGCCGGGGCGCCCTTCCTTTTCTCATTCCGTAAAGATGCCGCCATGGCGGCAGACAATAACAATGCACCATGGGGCCGGGAGCCCTGCCCCGGCCGTCCATGATGCCTGCTTTTGCCGGTCCGGTCCGTTCCGGATCCGGGTATTATTCAGCCGTGTTGGCCGCTTCGAATTCCTTCATGAAGGCAACCAGCTTTTCAACACCTTCAATAGGCATGGCGTTGTAGATGCTGGCCCGCATGCCGCCGACGGTCCTGTGGCCCTTGAGGCTGACCAGGCCGTTGGCTTCCGCTTCCTTCACGAACCGGGCTTCCATTTCCTTGTCGCCGATCACGAAAGGCACGTTCATCAGGGAACGGTCCTCTTTGCGGACAGTGCCCCTGAAAAGCTTAGAGGAATCCAGGTAATCATAAAGGATCTTCGCCTTTTTCTCATTGTTGGCCTTAATCGCTTCCAGGCCGCCCTGCTTCCTGAGCCATTTAAAGACCTTGCCGCAGATATAGATGCCGTAAGCGGGAGGGGTATTGAACAGGGAATCATTGTCCGCCTGTGTCTTCCACTTGAGCATGGTGGGGGTGCCTTCCAGCACGTCGTCTGTGATCAGGTCCTCACGGATGATGGCGATCACGACGCCGGCAGGACCGATATTCTTCTGCACGCCGCCGTAGATGACCGCGTATTTGCTGACATCCACAGGCTCGGACAGGAAGCAGGAGGAAACATCCGCCACCAGGTCCTTGCCTTTGGTATTGGGCAGTGTATGGAACTTGGTCCCGTAGATGGTATTGTTCTCGCAGATGTAGACATAATCCGCGTCTTCGGGAATGTCCAGATCAGAACAGTCGGGGATATAGGAAAAAGTCTTGTCCTCGGAAGAAGCCACCTTGACCGCCTCGCCGTATTTGCCGGCTTCCTGCCAGGCCTTTTTGGCCCACTGGCCGGTCACGATATAAGCCGCTTTTCTGTTCTTCATCAGATTCATGGGGACAGCCGCGAACTGGGTCCAGGCGCCGCCCTGCAGGAACAGTACCTTGTAGTTGTCGGGGATCTGCATCAGTTCACGAAGATCAGCCTCCGCCTCCTTGATGATACCGTCAAAGATCTTGCCGCGGTGGCTCATTTCCATGACGGACATGCCGCTTCCGCGGTAATCCAGCATTTCATCCGCCGCTTCCTGTAAGACTTCGACCGGCAGTACTGCGGGGCCGGCTGAAAAATTATAGACTCTTGCCATTTCTTAAATTCCTCCTTGGTTCCTTACTGTTGCTGAAGAACCGTATTATTTGCTGCTCTGTTCCATATCCCTGGCGTCAAAAGCGTCCTCGATGGAGGCGCCGGGCGATACCATGGGGAATACCTTGTCATCGTCATCAATGATGACATCGACCATGACCGGTCCTTCACAGGCCAGTGCCTCTTTGAGCACCGGCTCTACCTGGTCGGGGCTTTCGATCCGCAGGGCTTTGCAGCCCAGGCCTTCCGCGACCTTGCAGAAATCCACCTTGTCATGGAGCACGGTGGCGGAATAGCGGGCGCCGTAGAAGAGGGTCTGCCACTGACGGACCATGCCCAGGACGTGGTTGTCCAGGACGATCTCGACCACAGGGATATTGTAGCGGCTGGCCGTGGCCAGCTCATTCATATTCATACGGAAACAGCCGTCGCCCGCGATATTGATGACAGTCCTGTCGGGGCAGGCTGTCTTGGCGCCGATGGCCGCGCCCAGACCGTATCCCATGGTGCCGGCGCCGCCGGACGAGATAAAGGTCCTGGGGTTGGAATAGGTATAATACTGGGCCGCCCACATCTGGTGCTGGCCTACATCGGTGGTGATGATGGCCCTGCCGTCTGTCAGACGGTCCAGGGCTTCGATGACCAT
>ODAJ012116345.1_pt1 | contig 16085 bp, 11 predicted proteins | sample 1539241 | NCBI WGS metagenome assembly ODAJ01 (sample SAMN02144231, study PRJEB22623) | gut metagenome | biome: sheep rumen | host: Ovis aries | place: New Zealand
CCCGCCGCGCTTTTACGTGATGTAAAAACCGCGGCGAACTCTAAGCCAAAATTATTCGTGAGCGCGGTGAGCGACCTTTACGCCCCTGCGAGGCGTCCTTTTCTTTTGTTACTTTTCTTTTGGACGAGCAAAAGAAAAGTTTTTCAAAGTCCGAAGAGAGCGTCAGCGAATTCCTTAGCATTGAACGGACGCAGGTCATCAAGTCGTTCGCCCACGCCAACCCACTTGACTGGAATATTGAGCTGTTCCTTTATGCCGATAATCATTCCGCCCTTAGCCGTGCCGTCAAGCTTGGTTAGGACAATGCCCGTTATGCCTGCCGCTTGTGAAAATAACTCCGCTTGCCGAAGTGCATTCTGCCCGGTCGTGGCGTCGAGGACGAGTAAGACCTCATGCGGCGCACCGTGTATGCCCTTGCCGAGGATGCGATTAATCTTCTTTAGTTCCTCCATGAGGTTGAACTTATTCTGCAAGCGTCCCGCTGTGTCGACTAACAGCACATCAATTTTTTGAGCCAAAGCACTGCGGGCGGCGTCGAGGGCTACGCTTGAGGGATTTGAGCGTTCGGAATGCTTGATAAACGCCGAACCCGTTCGATTAGCCCAAATCTCTAACTGGTCAATCGCCCCAGCGCGGAAGGTATCAGCCGCCGCCATCATGACGCTTTTGCCCTGCGCCTTGTAGTACGCCGCAAGCTTGCCAATGGTCGTCGTCTTGCCCGCGCCATTTACGCCAATCATCAGAATCACTCGCGGTGGGTCGACGTGGATAATCTCGCCTTGCTCCTCCGTCAAAATCTCCCTAATCTGATTCGAGAAAAAGTTTTTAACGTCGTCGGTTGAATTAATCTCCGCCTTGCGAACGCCCTTGCGAAGTCCTGCAATCAATTTCTCCGTCGTCGCCATGCCCACATCTGAAGTTATCAAAGTTTCCTCCAGCTCGTCAATCAAGTCGTCATCAATCTTCGTCGAGCCGTGGAGGATCTCGTCTATCTTATCAACAAATTTTTCACGAGTCTTCGCTAAGCCCGCCTTGAGTCTGTCAAAGAATCCCATGACCATTCCTCCTTGCCGAGTATTTTAGCAGATTGTCTAGATAAAGTTCAACGCTTATCCAATTTCTTAGCTAAGGTGTTGCCGACGAACTGCACCGCCTGAACTAACACAATCAGCACAACGACAGTCGCAAGCATGACTTCGGGGCGGAACCTTTGATAGCCGTAACGGATTGCCAAATCACCCAAGCCGCCGCCGCCGATTGCTCCAGCCATTGCCGATTCCCCGACCAAAGCTATTATAACCGTCGTGAGCTGAGAAACGATACCTGGCATTGCTTCTGGTAAAAGAACGCGGCTTATGATTTGCAACGGCGTCGCCCCCATTGATTGAGCCGCCTCCACCAATCCAGCTGGAACTTCTTTAAGCGACGTTTCCACTTGCCGCCCGATGAACGGTATCGACGCGATAACGAGCGGGACGATTGCCGCTGTAGTTCCGATTGCACTGCCTACGATAAATCTTGTTAAAGGTATGATTGCCACCATGAGGATTATAAACGGGATTGAACGCACCGCATTGACGACCGAGCCGACCGCTTGATTGATAACGACGTTCTCTAGGATTTGCCCCTTAGCCGTCGTGTGCAGTAAAACTCCCAGCGGCACCCCGATTGCCGAGGCGATTGCCATACTCACCACGACCATATAAATTGTCTCGCCGAGGGCTTTACTTAGTAGCGGTAGGACTTCTGCGAACATAGCCAATCACCTCCACTCGAACATCTTCGCCGCCGAGGAACGTCAGCGCACTCTGAATAACTTCATCTTCACCGCTCAAGCCGACAATGAACCGCCCGAACGGCACGCCGTGAATCTCGTCTAAGTTGCCGAAAAGCATCGTGCATTCCAAACCCTTGCAATTACGAACCATCTTAGCTAAAACCGGGTCGTCAGCACGGTCGCCGAGGAATATCAATCGGATTAAAAGAAAACTATCGGGCGTCCTGTCCTGCGAAATCTCATTGCCACGGAAGGCGGCGGGCAAATCGTTCGACAGGAGCACGCTGATAAATTCCTTAGTGATTCGGTGCTGAGGATTGGTGAACACGTCCAAGACCGAGCCGCGCTCCGCAATGACGCCGTCACTAATAACTGCCACCTTGTCGCAAAGCTCCTTGATAACCTGCATTTCATGAGTAATGACGACGACAGTTAGCGATAGGTTGCGATTGATTACTTTGATTAGGTCTAGGATAGATTTAGTTGTTTGCGGGTCAAGGGCACTAGTCGCTTCGTCGCAGAGCAAAACTTTTGGGTCGTTGGCTAGGGCGCGGGCAATGCCGACGCGTTGTTTTTGCCCGCCGCTTAGCTGTGAGGGATATTGATTAACCTTGTCGCTCAAGCCGACCAGTTCAAGGAGCGGCTCAACTTTTTTCTTTATGTCAGCCGCACTCGTACCGGAGAGTTTCAGCGGGAAGGCAATGTTATCGTAGACAGTCGCCGAGCTCAAAAGGTTGAAGTGCTGGAAAATCATTCCGATAGACTTGCGCGCCTCCCGAAGCTGACTTTCCGTCAAGGTCGTCATGTCTTGCCCGTCGACTATGACTTTACCCGCCGTCGGTCGCTCAAGCATGTTAATGCACCGGACGAGCGTCGACTTGCCCGCGCCCGATAGACCAATTATCCCGTAAATCTCGCCGCGTGCAATCTCCAAGTCAATCCCCCTTAGCGCGTGCACCTTGCCCGACGGGCTGTCGTAAGTCTTTTCAATGCCACAGAGTTTTATCACAAGCTCACTTCCTTAAATGACGATACAAAGCCCCCAAAAGGTTCGCGTCGTTGTGATACTTGCAGGCGACGACCTCTGGGCGCGGCAGATAGGGCAAAGCATTTCGGCTAAGCTCGTCTATCTTGTCTTGCACGGCGTCAATGAAACTCTGCTGTTCACTGATTCCGCCGCCGAGGGCAAATCGTTCTGGGTCGAAGAGCATTTGCAGATTGAAAATCTTGACCGCTACGCCATGTGCAAACTTATACAGAGCCTCTAACATCTCGTCATCGTTGTCGTTAATCAGATTGAAAATCATCTCGCCGGTCACTTCTTCGGGCGGCAGTCCTAAAATCTCTGCGCAATTCTTTTGGAAGGCAAGTACGCTTAAATCTTTGCCGTAAATATTTTCCTCGTTCATGGCGGCGTTGATACTCTTTAGCGTAAAGGCAACCTCTCCGGCGCAATGATGAGCACCGCGATAAATTTCCCGATTGTGAATAAACGCCCCGCCGACGCTACTGCCGAAGACCAAAACGAACGCGTCCTTAACGTCAGTCAGATTGCCCGACTTGACCTCGGCTAGTGCCGCGCAATTAGCATCGTTCTCCACCGTCACGGGCACGCCGCACATATTTTGAAGCTCCTCGGCTATGCAATGACCGTTGGCAAAATCCAGTAGCCCGCTCGATATGCAAACCCCCTGCTCCGTGTCGATAAGCCCCGGCATTGACAGCGCAAACCCTTCCACGTCTTTATTAACTTTAAAAATGTTCGTCAGGCTCCGCAAGAAGTCTTCATGGCTTTTCCGCTCCGTCGGTATCTTGTCTCTTGCGACGATTTTAAAAGAACGTGCGCCCGTCACGACCGCATACTTAGTGAACGTGCCGCCGACATCTACCGCCAAAATTTTTCTCATCGCTCGTTGCCTCCAAAATTATTTTACATAAATTTTAGCAGTTCAAACTTTTTTTATCAACAAACCATACGAACAACGCGATTCATCTTGTTAGCGTTTGTTAAAAGTTTCGACGCTTAAGGATTTGCCGTTCGTGCGGAACTTGATTAAGCCATCTTGGTCAGTGCGATAAATCTTCGTCGGCAAGCTCTCCAATCGTTCCAAAACTTCGGGGCGTGGATGACCAAAATTATTTCCGTAGCCCACGCTGATAACCGCGCACTTAGGCTTGACGGCTTGCAGGAAGTCTTCGCTTGAACTGGTCTTTGAGCCGTGGTGCCCGACCTTTAACACCGTGCTTGAAACGTCGACGCCCTCACGAAGCATTTGCTCTTCAATCTCCTTGACAAGGTCACCGGTGATTAGGAAAGTCACTTCGCCATAACGGACGCGATAGACGTTTGAAATCTCGTTGCCAGTGCCGACTTGCGGCGCGTAGAGAATTTCAACTTGCACGCCGTCCACGTCAAAGACTTCGCCCGCGTGACCAGCTCTCAAGTTCGGCAAATTTTCTTCCGCGATACCGAAGACAGCCGCATACTCCGATTTGCTTTCTCCCGCAGTGATAATCTCGCTGACGGGAAATTTTTTTATCACGGCACTCGCGCCCGTCGCGTGGTCTTCGTGGACGTGCGTTAAGAAAATCTTATCGACCTTGCGGATGTTCTCATGCTTTAGGTAAGGGACGACGACCCGCCCGCCCACGTCAAACATATGCTCGCGAACGCCGCCCGTGTCGAAGATTAAGCACCGTCCATGCGGTGTGACGACAACTGCACAATCGCCTTGTCCCACGTCCACGAAACTAACTTCAAGCTCCCCGCCGACACGGAAGACATTAAACGCAAGCAAGAAAATTATCGGCAACAAAATTATCGGGCGACGCAGAATCAACGCGGCGTAATAAAAAAAGCCCGCAAGCAGTCCGAGCGTCGGGACTTGCACGGAACTAAACGGCAGGTTCGCGAAGACTCGATTAAGCTCCGCGCCCGCCCCGAAAATTAAAGCCTCGCCGATGAAAAAAATCTTTCCAAGCAAAGGAACGACCGCCGCGACGATTCCGCCTAACAGCCCGCCGACGATGACGACTTCTAACAGCGGCATAACGAACACATTAGCTAAGACCGAACTCAACGAGATTTGATTGAAGTACCAGACGATAACCGGCAGACTCGCAAGTTGTGCGGCGATAGTCATGGAAGCCGGCTCGGAAAAGAACTTCGGCAAGCGTTCCATGGCGTTTCGTAAGTCTTCGGATAAGTACATTAGCCCCGCCGTCGCCGTGAAGCTAAGTTGAAAGCTCACATCGAAGATTAGTAGCGGCTGATTGATTAGCATTGCCAGAGCCGTCAAGGTCAAAAGGCGTGCGCCCTCCGCCTCCGCGTCGAGTGTCTTAGCAAAGAAAACTAGAATGCCCATTGACGCCGACCGCAAGACTTGAGGCAGTAGCCCGCTTAGGATTGCATAGGTGCCGATGACGAACAGCCCGATTGCGAACGTCAGCCCGCGTGGTAATCTTAGTAGCAAGCAAAGCCACGCCGTCGCCATTGCCAATAAGCTCATGTGCGAACCGCTGACGGATAAGATGTGGACGATGCCGGTCGTTTGGAATTCCTCGACGAGTTCAGGATTGAGACCCGCATAACCGCCAAAGAGCATTGCAAAGATTGCCGCCGCGTCGTCCGCAGACATAACGCCCGCCATTGAGTCGCGGTAGTGTTCACGGATAGCCGCCACGAGCCGCAGAAATTTTATCCAAAGCCCGCCGTCGACTTGCTCAATCGAAATGCCTTGCTTGCCCGCCGACATACGAGCCGTAATGCTGTTAGCCTTCATGCGGGTTACGGTGTCGATTTGCCCTGGGTTGTTGTAATTGGTTAGGAGCTTTAGATTGCCACGAGCGGAGATTTTGTCGCCGATACGAGCCGTGGGCAGTGCGTCGCCGTCCTTAGGGTAGTAAGTCAGAATCAGCCCGCCGGACATGTTCCCTTGTGCGTCAACGACAAAACGCACTTGAGTTAATCTGTTTGGCAAAATTTTCTTCTGCGGCTCCTCGCGTATGACGCCCGTTATCTGAACCGATTGCCCCGCGAACTTTGAAACGTCATTGGCAGGAAGACTATCGACCGCCGCGAGCCTCAAGCCGCCGAGCGCAAAAAAAATTATCGGGCAGATTATCCACGCCGTCAAATTCCTCCGCCGCCACGTGAAGATTATTCCGCCGATAAGCAACGCCGCGCATGTCACGATTAAGAACCTCGGCGAACGATAATATTCCATAAAGAGCACGCCAGCCGCCAATGCCGCTAGCCAGACGTTTAGCAGGGCATTTGATACTTTAACTTTCAATTCAGCACCTCAAGACTTTGCATTTGCGGAAAAGGTCTTCAAGCTCTCGGCGGGCGATTAACCTTACGCCGTTTTGCTTAGCGAGTTCCCTTGCTCCTGTCGTGAAACTTTTGGCGTTCGTGATGACGAGCGGGCGGAACTTCAGCTTATGTTTCCGTTCGTAGTAGCCGACCGCCGCGAATATTTCTTGCACGCCCTTATTGCTGATTGAGCCGCCGGGATTTGTCGTGTGCTTGCATTGAATTAAAAGCCCCGTGCCGTCCGCCGACTTCGCCACAACGTCCGCGCCGTAGTCATTGGTTGCGGGCGTTTTCTCCGCTGAAAAGTTTTCCATGGCGTTGAACAGCTCGCAAATAATTTTCTCGAAGACCAGCCCTTCAACCGCGTCAACGTCTTCAATCGTCCAATATGCCGCTGAATTCTCTTCCGTCGTCGCGATCCATTCGGCAAGGGTTTTTATATCGGCGGCAGTCTCGACGGTCGGGAACAGGACGTTTGCACTTAAAATCTTTTTGTAGCTCAATAGCAAGTCAAGGTTCTCGTCGAAGGTCTTGCCGGGCAAATTCTGATTGACGGCGAACGGCAGATAAACGTTGACGGATTTATTTTGCCCGATACGATAGGCGCGGTCAGTCGCTTGATTTTCTTTGGCGGGGTTCCATGTGCGGCTAAGATGAATCACGTTGTTAGCCTCGGTTATCGTGAAGCCGACGCCCGCCGCCTCAGGAGAGAGTATCAGCACGTTAAAGCCGCCTGTCTTCTTGAAGTCGTCGATAATTCTTTGACGCGCCGTGCCGTTCATCTTTCCGTTAATCGGCGGCAGAACTTTTATCCCGAACGTTTCCTCAAGCAGGCGTCGAAGTACCGCTTGCATTTTTAGACTCGTGACGAAGATTAGGACTTTCTCAGCGTGAGCTTTTATTTCGTCGAGGAGCGCGAAAGTTTTTATTAGCCGCGCCGAACGATTGATTACCTCTGCCGCGTCGAGTTCAAAGAAACTTTTCTCTGACATGGTGGCAAGGTCGGGATGCAGTGAAACTTTGCTTAGCTCGTCGATGAAATTTAGTGGCGTCGCGAATCCTCCGCGGCGATACTTTTCCAAGACCGTCGAATAAATTTTGCTCTGATACGGTGGCATTTCCTCGCGGCAGATGAAAACCTTTTTATCGGGCAGGGCGGGCAAGTTATCTTCCTTCATGCGCCGAATCAACAGCGGCTCCACTTCCCGCTTGAGTTCCTCGCCGAGCTGTGAAATATTTTCGCCCGTCAGTCGGTCGAGATATTTTACCGTGAATGTCTTCAAGTCGGCGAGTTTGGCGGGGTGCACGAAATCCATTATGCTCCACAGGTCGCGCCAAGAATTTTCTACGGGCGTGCCGCTCAGGCAAAGTGCAAAGTCGTACTTCATCGCCTTTAGGGCTTTGGTTATGCCCGCTTCGGGATTTTTAATCTTCTGCGCCTCGTCGGCGATTATGACGCCCCAAGGAATCTCCCCGAACGAGAACTGATAATCGCGCAGGGTTTCATACGTCGTCAAAGCTAGGGCGTTGGTCGGCAACTTCATCAGCGAAAGTTTCTTCCTGCCGTTGGGCGTGCGTTCGTCGGTAAAAAATTTCCTCAAGCCGTCGCCGTGCAAGTCAATCACTTCGCCTAAGATATTGCGCAAAAACTTTTTGTACTCCGCTTGCCAATTCTCAAGCAATGCCGTCGGTGCAACGATTAGTATTGGCAAGTCCACGGCACGGAATCTTTTCAAGCCGCCGATAAAAGTCAGCGTCTGCAACGTCTTGCCAAGCCCCATGTCGTCCGCCAGTAAGACGCCGCGCCAGCCCGCCTGCCATATCTGCGACATCTTCCACACGCCTAACAGCTGATAATCCTTGAGCTTTACGCCTGGGCGGAGCACGTCGATAAAAATTGTTCCCTGCCGCGCCGTCAAGTTGGTTGCATAGTCGACGCGCTCGAAGTTCTCTTTTATCTTCAGCGCAAAGATTGTCGGTCGTTCGATTGGCTCTTTGGGTTTGGGCGGAGCCGCTAAGAAGTCTTCTTCCGTCCAATTAATCTTCGCGCCGCTAATGCCTTGATAAGTGCTGATTGGAACCGCCTCAACGTCTATTACCCGGTCGGAGTAATCGAAGTCGAACGCCTCGCCCGTGAACAATTCTTTTGGCTGAGCTTTATAGCGGTCGGCATCAGTCTTGCTAAGCGTGCCGACGGATTTAATCTGCGCCAGCCCGTCGCGCAAAGTCTCCGTGAAAATGTATTGCGTTTTGCCGTCGCGGCTGGTGTAGGTGTCCACAATCCGCTTGCGCTTATCGAAGGCTCTTTGAAAGTCCGCGCTGTCGATTGCCTCTAATTTCCCGCCGTGATTCTCCAAAAGCACGGGCTGAACTTTTACACCGTCGCCACTGTCCTGAAAGTCGACGCTCAACTTGTCTGGCACGACGATTTTTTTATTGCTCGCCGAAATGTAGCCCTCAAGGTTAGCCGCCGCCCGCGACGCCGTCTCCTGAATCCGCTTGACGTTCAACAAAGCCTCGGCGCGTGGAAGATTTTTATTGCCGAACTCGACCAGATTAATCAGCGCGAATTGATTAGCATTGAGGCGGAAAAGATTTTCGCCGACGTGGACGAGTGCGCCATTGATTTGCGGCTTGATGACGGGTCGCCCGTCCGCGTTCAAAAGCTCGACGACGTATCTAAAGTCCTTCCCGATATAACCTTCCGTCCGAATCGAAACTTGATAGGGGTTATGCGGTGGCAAGTGCAAAAGCTCGGCGTCCTCTTCCGTCAGCCCGACCGACTTTGCAAACGGAATCAATATGCCGCCTTCGACAACCTGCGCGAAGTCTTCCAGGCTTAGCATTTCTAACTTTGATTCGATTGCCGCTGATAAGTTCTCACGTGGGAAGAAATATCCCGACGCGGTCTCCTGCCATGTCACGTTCAAAGCCCCCAATCTTTTTCCGTCTTGTCAATGCCGCAATTTTCCTTTAGCCACTCGCTAACGTTGCCTTGCCAAGAATAAGTTTTCGGGCTTGAATGAATCCATTCCGCAGTAAAATTCCTAACGAAAACATCGCGGCTGATTGTCCCCTTCTCGAAGAAGTCTTCCGCCGTGTCGAAAAGATTAAACGTCGCCTCGACCTCGTGAACGCGTAGTTTGCCGTTGTGACTCCACTCCGAAAAGATATATCGCCCGATTTGGAAGACGAAAACGCTTTGATTAGCCGTCGCGCCCTTCAAGTCGCCGTGCCTCAAGTCGACCTTGCCTTTTATCTGTGCGGCGAGCCTCTTAGCGTCGTAGCCCAGAAAAATTTTCGTCTTGACTATGAGCGGCAGATACGCCCGCCAAAACTTTTCGCGATACTTCCATTGCTTATCCTGTGCCGTAGCATTAACAATCTCAAAGAAAATCTCTAAGTCCTTTTCGGAGAGCCACTGACTAAAAATATCTTTGGACTTCGGCGAAACTTCCTTCCACTTAATGCGACCATCTCCAAAGCGCGGGTCGTCCAAACGTTTATAAAAAGTTTCTATGCATTGCTCCTTACCAAAGCCGCTACGGTTGACGGTTTGAATCAAGGCATCGGCTACGGCTGGGAAAATATTTCTGTAAGCGTCGTAATCGGCGTCAAGCTCCTCCAAAAGCTTAAACTGCGTGGCGGGCGGCATGTTCGTTCGGAAGAAAATCTTCAGCGCGGCTTGAATGAAGTTCGACGCCTTATAAAAGTTCGACAGCCCGATTGACGCCAGCGAATCTTCAACGCTAAGCCTCTGTGCAAAAAGTTTCGTCATGTTCTCAAAGCGTCGGTCGCCGAAGAGATTATCCCGCGCCTCAAAAGTTTTCTTCAGCGACACCGAATCAACATTGCGGACGTTGCTTAGGGCTTGCCGCAGTTGTTCAGTCTTAGTCGAGTCGTCGTAGTTCGTAAGATAAACGCTCAAGACGCGCCGCAGATGACTTGTCCGCGAACAATCTATCAGCCGCAAAATTTTTGCCGTGTCGCGTGAAGTTATCCTCGGCTCGTAAATGATAAAAGGCAAGGCTCTAAGCTCCCGTGCTGAAAAATCATAATCGCCGCGCAGGAATTTTCTTAGCACCTCTTCTAAAACATCTTGTGGCGGCTCGGCAGGCTTGTCGACTTTGATTCCGTCCAAAAATTTTTCCAGCGCATTCATCTGCGGATTGAACTTCACGGCGTCCAAAGTCTTAGCAATCCGGCGCAAATCTTTAACGGCGTCTTGCAAACTCATCTGGTCAGCTCCTCCCGCACGAAATTTACAATGCTCATGTCCTCTTCGGTCGGCGGTGCCATTGAAAATCTTATGTCGATTCGTCGATTGACGCGCCGCCCCTCTTCTGTGGAATTCTCTTCTATCGGGCGGGTGTCAGCGTAGCCGCTCACCGAGAAAATTATTTCGCCTTTGTCGTTAAGCAACGTCGCCAACTTTGGATTTGCACCGCTCATGGTCAGCCACGTGTTTATTGCCCGTTTCGTCGATAGCTCCCAATTCGATGGGAAGATTCCGTTGCTTATCGGCACGTTGTCTGTATGCCCTTCGATAAAAATCGTCTCGACGTGTCCTTTAAATTGCTCTGTCTCCAAAGCGACTTCCAATGCCTCGCCCAATTTCTTTATGACGACTTGCCCTTGCGGTTTCACGTCAGCCAATCCCACGTCGAATAGCACGCCCTCCGAGATTCTCAAGATTCCGTGTGACGCGTCGACTTTAACCTCTATTCCCTCCCGCTTAAGCTCCGTCTGCAGGAAGGTTAAGAGCTTTTCGCGTGTCACGTCGTTTTGAGTTAGTTGCGCCGTTGCTTGGCTGAAGTTCAAGATAAAATACGACAGCACCAAAATAAAAATCGCTAGCAAGCCCGACATCAAATCGCTTATGCTGATAGTGAACGTGTCTTGCGCGGGCGAATCAAGTTGCGGCGTTCGTCTTCTCATTTAATCACCGCCGATTCCGTCTTAGGTCTTCGAGTGAGTCTGTTAAATCTTCTGTAAAGCTTCGGAGATGCCCAACGGCTTCTGACATGTTCTTATCAAATTTCGTTAGGGCGTCGCTTAAGCCTTTGCTCATCTCGAAATTGTAATGCTCTAAGCTGTCGCTGATGATTGTCGTTGAGCGTTCGAGTTCGCTTGCAATGCCGTTAAAGTTCGTGACGAACTCCCTAAGCCGCGCCGTCAAGTCGAACAGATTTTGGCGGGTTTGCTGATTGGCTGTGGAAAGGTTTTTCATCTGCGCGGAAGTCTCTAGCAAGTTGTTCGTGATTTGTCTGGTACTTTCCTTGACGGGCTCGGCGGCTTGCTTTAGCGATGTGCTTGCATCGTCCATGAGTTGCAAATATTTTTCGGTCTCGTCCAAGAGCTTTTGAACTTGAGCAAAGGTTTTCTGCGTCGTCTGATTGTGGCGGCTGACGATTTCGCGGAAGGCTTCGACTGCCTCGGAGATTTGCCGATTGTTTGAGATGGCTATACTGTTTAAAATCTCTTTTTGTCTTTGAGTAAATTTTTCTAAGTTGACGAGCAGACTTTCAACGAGTTTTTCAAATTTATCAGCGGAAGTTTGTTGTTGCTTTGAAGTCTTATCCGCGATTTCTTGTAGCGTCTTGCTTAAAGCGGCAAGCGTCGCTAAAAATTGTTCGGAGGCGGCTTGCGTCTGCTGATTATTCTTGTTGACGTTTGCTTGAGAGTTCTCCATTATCTGCGCTATGACCGCGTTAAAGTTATCAAGCAAATTCTTAACAAGCGTCTCAAAATCTTTAGCGGTGTCTTCCTGCTGAGTTTTAATCTTCCCTGCGACCGCCGTTAAGGTGTTGATTAAGCTTTCCATTGTCTCGGAGAATTTCTTATAATCGGCGTCGCGTTCGTCGGCTGTATCCTTAGCTTGTTGCTTTAAAGTGTCGCTTAGTTCCTTGAGCGTCTGCAATAGTTGTTCGTTCATGATTTTGGAAATCTCATCGGAGGCTTTCAATTTCTCGTCAATGCTGTCAGAGAACCTGTCGAGGGCGGCAGAAAACCTTTCCATTTGTGCGCCGACGCCTTTAGTAAAAATCTCTCCAACTTTCTCCGTGCCGCCTGAACCTAGCTTATCAATCGCCTTGCAAATATTTTCGACATACATCTCAAGTTTCTCGTCGAAAGCGTCACTAATCGCCCGTGACACGTCCTCGCCAATATTCTTTAATGCAGTCGTCTGTTCTTTGGACTCGGTGTAATTATCCTTAAGCCAATCTTCAATCGAACGGCGCGGATAAGTTTCGTCCAATTTGCTTGCCAAAGCCTGAACGTTGCCTTGAAACTTCTTAATCAGCAAATGATGAATGACGCTGTAGACAATCGCGCCGCCAATCCCAACCAACGAAGTCACGAACGCCGACTCCACGCCAGATAAAAGATTTGCTATGCTACCCTTTAGAGTGTCGATGTTGCCGCTTGTCATGTCCACGCCGCTAAGCCCGATCGTCAAGCCCGCGAACGTCCCCAAAATCCCTAAGCCTGTGAATATCCCGCCGTAGCTCTGCCAAAACGTCATGTTCATATCACGCGTTAAAACTTGCGGCGTAAAGAACTCTGCGGCGTCTGTCGTCGAATAGGCTCGCTCTTGAGTTTTCGTCAGCGTCTGTTCAAAGCCCCTCCACACCGGCGCAAGTGATTCCGATTCGGTCAACGCGGCGGCTATGTCTTGAGCCTCAAGAACTCGTTCAATCTCCTTACTAAGCTTGTGAACCTTCCGCACACAAAACCAACCATACACCGCGAATAAAATCCCAGCACCGGCAATCGATGCCGCCCCCCACGGCGACCAAAATATTTTGATTAACGTTTCCAATTCAGTTCGTCTCCTTTATCGGAATGGTAAGCGTAAAGGTCGTGCCCTTGCCCAGTTCGCTGGCGACGGAAATTTTAATCTCGTGGCTGTCAGCAATCCATTTGGCAATCGATAAGCCAAGCCCTGAGCCATTCGCCTCGCTGACTAAGTCTTCGCTGTCGATACGGAAGAAACGGTCGAAGATTTTATCCATGTTCTCCGGCGCAATGCCAATCCCCGAATCCGATATGCTGAGAGAAACCTTATCGCCCGCCACCGTCGACGAAACTTTGATTGAGCCGCCTTCGGGCGTGTACTTAACTGCGTTGTCCAAAAAAATCCTAAGCATTTGCCTAATCGTCGTCTCGTCGCCGAAAATCTTCGCGGGCGTGTTCTTTGTAAGTTCAACCTCGTGCGTCTTAACTACGGTCTTCATCTTGCTCATCACGTCGCTGACAATGTCATCCAAGTCCAAAGTCTTCTTGTTAAGCTTTTGGCGGTGCTGGTCGGTTCTCGAAAGGAACAAAAGATTTTCCAACAGGGCTTGCATATTCTGCGCCTCGGAGCCGATGACTTTAAGATTTTCCTTGAGCAAAGCCTCGTCCGCCGTGCCGTAGGTCTCGATGAAGTCGATGTAGCCTTTGATGACTGCGGCTGGCGTCCTTAGCTCGTGGGAGGCGTCGGAAACGAACTTTTGCTGCTTACTTATGCCGCCCTGCAATCGGTCTAGCATTTGGTTTAAAGTCTTGGCGAGTTCGTTAAGTTCGTCGTTCGCCGTGCCGATTGGAATTCGTCCGCTCATTTTCTCGAAGGCAATTTCCCGCGCCAATTCGTTCATGGTCTTTATCGGCGTCAATATTCGGCGGCTTAGCGCGTAGCCCACGCCAATTGATAGCAGAATTCCTAAGAAGTCCAAAGCCAATAAAAACTTTTCCAGGGCGTCGAAGAGTTTCAGCTCTGAAGTTATCGTGCGGAAGAAATAAAGTGTAACGGTCTCGCCGTCGTGCGTGTAATCCATCTCGGCACGGTAAATTAACGCAGAACCGATTCGGGCAATATCAAACTCATTGTCGGCGAACACCGGCGGATTGCTAAGAAGCCCCCTATTGAACCGCTCAATCGACGGATACTTTGGGTCGGTGTCGATAAAAACATTGCCGCGTTCGTCAACGGCTCTAAGGACGACGCCCACAACCAGTGCCCCGCGAAAGTCATTGGGATTATAAGTGCCGTAATTCTCCTCCAGCTCGTCGAGGACTTTTTTTATCTGCTCCATGCTGTAACGTATCGTCTTTTCGGCGGGGTCATAAAGCGCAGTCATCACCCCAAACCACATCGCTGCATTAATTACCACCATTAACAAAAAAAAGCAGGCGGCGTAGCCCAAAGTTATCTTCGTGGAGATTTCAAAGCCATTGACTCGGCGTCTAAGACTTTTGATGACTTTCATTAATCGTCGTCCTTTTGATTGTGCTTGCGAACGATGAACTTTAGCGGTGTGCCCTCGAAACCAAAACTATCACGCAGTCGATTTTCTATGAACCGCAGATAGGAGAAGTGTAAAAGCTCTGGCTCGTTGACGAAGATGATAAATCGCGGCGGTTTGATGTCTGCTTGCGTCACGAAGAAAATCTTTGCGGACTTGCCCTTCTTGCTCGGCGGGGGATTGACTGCTACGGCGTCGCGTATCAGCTCGTTTAGGACGCTCGTTTGAATGCGCATTGACTGTTGCTCGGCAACGAACTTAACAAGCTCCGTCACGCGGTCGACGCGTTGCCCCGTCAAAGCACTGATATAAACCACGGGCGCATATTGCAGAAAACCTAGCCGCTCCCTAAGGTCGTCGGTGAAACGATTGGTCGAGCGGTCGTGCTTATTAGGGAAGATGTCCCACTTGTTGACGACGATAACGCAACCCTTACCCGAATCATGAGCATAGCCCGCAATCTTTTTATCCTGCTCAGTGACGCCGACTGGAGCCTCAATCAGCATCAACACGACGTCTGCGCGGTCAATCGCCCTAAGCGAACGAATCACGCTGTAGCGTTCGACGGGTTCATCAATCTTTGACTTGCGCCTCATGCCCGCCGTATCAATCAGCGTAAACTTAGTCCAGTCAATAAAAAAGTGCGTGTCGATGGCGTCGCGGGTGGTGCCGGGAATGTCGCTTACGATAACTCGTTCTTCGCCGAGCATTTTATTGACCAGTGACGATTTGCCCACGTTCGGTCGCCCGATAACCGCAATCCTTATCTCGTCTTCGTCGCGTACTTCCGTCTCAGCCTGTGGAAAAGTTTTTATCACGGCGTCGAGGAGGTCGCCTAAGTTCAGCGCATTACTCGCGGATATTCCAATCGGTTCGCCGAGTCCTAGGTTGTAGAACTCGTAAAGCTCGCTCTCTTGTTGCGGCGTGTCGATTTTGTTCACGGCAAGGACAATCGGCTTTGAGGCTCCGCGCAGGAACTTGGCAACGTCCTCATCATCAGCAGTCAAGCCCGCCCGCCCGTCGACGACGAAAATAACTACGTCCGCCTCCTCGACGGCAATCTTGGCTTGCGTGCGTATCTCCGTCAAAATCTTATCAGCGGATTTAATCTCGATGCCGCCCGTGTCTATCAGCGTGAACTCCTTATTAAGCCAGGTTGCGTCCATGTATATCCTATCGCGTGTCACGCCCGCCATATCGTCGACAATCGACAGCCGCCGCTTTCCTATCTGATTAAAAAGCGTCGACTTGCCCACGTTCGGTCGCCCGACTATCGCCACTATTGGTTTGCTCATTTAAATTTCTCCTTTTAATGCCCGCCTGAACTCTGCGCCATCATGAATCGGCAAGACCTTAGCGGGTGCAAAGATTTTCCTGACCTTGGCAAGTGTCATGTCGTCTAGGAAGACTTCTTCGCCCGCCCGCAGTGCCGTTGCCGGTATCAATATCAAGTCACGTTCTCCGCCCCGCAAAGCTTCTATAATGTCCTGCCCTGTAAGCAAGCCTGACACGTTGACGCGTTCGCCGAAGAATTTATTCACGACGGGAACAATCCGCACGTTCGGAGCCGCAACTAACTGCTTTAAAACTTTAGCAAAGGAAGTTCCGCTTACCACGTCCACGACAATTTTTTTGTCAGCGGCGAATGCCTCCACTTTGAACTCCTCGATAAAATTGCGCGTCATGCCGATACCGTTTTCAATCT
>ODAJ014766765.1_pt1 | contig 16076 bp, 20 predicted proteins | sample 1539241 | NCBI WGS metagenome assembly ODAJ01 (sample SAMN02144231, study PRJEB22623) | gut metagenome | biome: sheep rumen | host: Ovis aries | place: New Zealand
CTTCACGTTCAATCCTTGCCAAAATGGGAACTTTTTCGGAAGTTTCCATTTTGGCGATTCAAGCTGTCGACACTTTGTCGACAGCTTGAAAGGCCACATCACGGGGAAAACCCCGGATGTGGCCTTTTGAACTCTCTCTTATCTGTCAGTGTTTATTCTATGGGGTGTTCCAGGCGAGACGGCCCCTTATCACTTCTGTTCGCCGAGGAATGTTGCGGTATAGCCCTTTTCGCGGCTGCCCTCGATCCGGATCGTATACTTGTGGTCAAACTCGGCAGCGAAGCTGAGCATCGGCTCGACCGGCACAGCGCCGTCGAGAATCGATTCGTTCTCCGCATCTGAAACCGGTTCGTTTCGGAGGTAAAGGCGAATGCCGAACTTGGAATAGTCGTAGCCGTTTCCCTCCGGATCCGTCTCGTATTGGACAAAGTCGTCGAGCGTTTCGGGGAGCGAGGACTTATCTGCAAAGCTCAAGCCGTGATCGCCTATCCGTTTACCGTCAATATACCATTGATACAGCACCTCATAGACATCGTCCTCGGTGTGCAGCTCATAGGTAAGCCAGATGCGATGATTCGCATTCGCTGTGTTCTGCGTTTTCCCGCATGCAAGCAGCGGGAGCAAAAAGAGGCAAAGCAATGCCGCTCCGATTCGTTTCCACATCAACAGCCGTTCCTCCTTCCGTTCACTTTATTATATCAGCACCTTCATAGGGAGAGCGCTTTTGCTTATCGGGAAAGGGCGGGGCGAATTACTCCGGTTTCTCCGCGTCCGCCGCGGAGCCGTCCTTCTTCCTGCGGAAGACCAGGAGCTTGGAAAACACATAGTTGCCCACGGTGACGAGCACGGCGGAGATGATGGTCGCAGCGTAGAAATTGACGTGCATAGCGTTCACCAGCAGCAGCATCACAAACCAGTCGAGGAAAAAGGTCGCGACGCGGGAGCCGGCGAAGCCCGCCGCTTCGGCGAGAATGTGCGGATTGGTGCTGCGGAAAACCCATTTGCGGTTCGTGGGGTAGGCGAAGGCCACGCCCGCGACCCAGTTGACGACGCTCAGGATGCTGTTCTGCAGCTTGGTGGGGTAGGCCGTCCCGGCATAGAAGATGACGTTCCAGAGGAACTTTGCCCCCCAGGCCACGATGGTGGTGAGCACGCCGACGATCAGATAGACCAGGATCTCCCGGTATTTGACGCACAGCGCCCAGAGCTTCTCCGCGAAAGTGCGCAGCTTCGGCGAGCGGATATTCGAGATGAAGGCCTCGATTTTTTCGATCATTTTACCGTCTCCTCCCTGCCGCAGCTGCGCGAAATGATATAGCGCGGGCGTCCCTTGAGCTCCTCGTAGATGCGCGCGATGTAGAAGCCGAGGATGCCGAGGGAGATCATGATAAGGCTGCCGACGAAGAGCAGCAGCAGAATGACCGTCGTAAAGCCTCCGAGCGCGACCCCTGCGATCTTCTGCACCAGCGCCACCACGCCGAAGATGAGGGCGGTGCAGAGCATCACGACGCCGAGCAAGGTGATGATGGTAAGCGGGGCGGAGGAGAAGGAGCCGATGTTATTGATCGCGTAGCGGATGAGCGAGCGCGTCGACCACTTGCTCTCACCCGCCATGCGCTCGCGCACGCGGTAGCTGACCGTGGCGCGGCGGAAGCCCACCCAGAAGGAAAGCGCGCGGAAGAAGACGTTGCGCTCGGGCATGGCGTTGAGCGTGTCGACGACCTTGCGGTCGAGCAGCTTGAAGTCGGAGGAGTTGGCCATGTCAAGCCCGGTTGCGCGGCTGATGAGCGAATAGAAGCTGTTGGCGGCGAAACGGTGCAGCCCGGTCTCCTCGCCGCGGTCGGCCTTGACGCCCTCGACGACCTCGTAGCCCTCTTCCCAGAGTCGGTACATCTCGACGATCTTCTCCGGCGGATGCTGCAGATCGCAGTCGATCACTGCGCAGCAGTCGCCCCGCGCCTGCTCGAGCCCGGCAAACATCGCGGCCTCCTTGCCGAAATTGCGGCTGAAATGGAAGCCGACCACGCGCCGATCCGCCGCGGCTGCGTTTTGGATCTCCTGCCAGGTGCCGTCCTTCGAGCCGTCGTCGATGAAGAGCAGCTCGTGTTCGATGCCGGCCTCGTCGAGGATGCCGCTGAGCGTCGCCGCGGTCAGGGGGATCATCTTCTCTTCGTTGTAGGAGGGAATGATAACGGAAAGCATGGGATTACCTCTCGTTTTTTGTTCGGTAACGTATAGTATAATCCTCTTTCGCCCCTTTCGCAACAGTTTTCCTTGTCTTCGGCAGCGGAACGGGGTATAATAATCTTCAGACGGCAAAACGCAGCCGCGCAGGAAAAACGATGTCAGCATCCATGCGAAGCAGCGGCGCGAATCGGCCATGCCGGGAAAGGAACGATCATGCAGGAAGTATACGAGTTTTTGAAAGCCGCCGGGACCTATTACCTGGGCACCAGCGAGGACGGGCAGCCGCGTGTGCGCCCCTTCGGAACCATCCACATCTTTGAGGACCGCCTCTATATCCAGACCGGCAAGGTCAAGGCCGTCTCTCATCAGCTCCATCGCAACCCCCGCCTCGAGATCTGCGCGATGCACGAGGGCAAGTGGCTGCGCGTGGAGGCCAGCGCCGTCGAGGACGACCGCCGCGAGGCGCGCGTGAGCATGCTGGAGGCCTATCCCTCCCTGCAGGCCATGTACTCCCCGGACGACGGGAACACCGAGGTCTGGTACCTCCGCAACGCCACCGCAACCTTCTATTCCTTCACCGAGCCTCCCAGAACCGTCAAGTTCTGATCGGGCGCGGAAGAACAAAAGAGCCTCCGGGCTGCCGACATGACATCGGCAGCCCGGAGGCTCTTTTCCGTCCTCAGCCCGGAAGGGGGAGGCTCAGAACTTCTCGTCGAACTTATAGGAGATATCCAGCTGCAGGTCGATCCGCTCCTCCTCGTGCGCGGCGATGCGGCGCAGACCGGGGATGTTGCGGATCACAACCATCAGGCAGAAGCCGACGCCCAGCAGCGTGGCGATCCTGCCGTCAACAGCGATCAGGACAGCGAAGACGGACACAACGCCGCCGACGGCAGCGCCGAGGGAGGGATAGCGGCTGAACCAGGTCACGAGGGCGACGGTCAGCAGCGAGAGCAGGCCGGCCGTGGGGCTCAGGGCGAAGCAGCACACGATGAGCGGGAGACTTCCGCGGCAGCCGCGGAAGGAATTGAACATCGGCCAGAGCCGCCCCATCATGAGGCAGAAGGCGGCGAAGGCGCGGCCGACGTCCGCATGCCCCTTGAAGCCGAGCAGCAGCGCGCCGAAGAGGATCGGGATCAGATCCTTCACGAGCTCCACGGCCAGCAGCTTCAGGATGCCGGGGATCTTATAGAGCCGGCGGAAGTTGGAGAACCAGAGACTGTCGGTGCCGCCGAGCTTCATGAGATTCCTGCGGAACACATAGCGAGAGGCCACGCGGAGCGTGGAGATGCTGCCCATAGGGTAGGCGAGCAGCGCCGTCAGGAGCAGCAGAAGCATATAGAGGATCATTCCGAGTCTCCTTTCTGGCGGATCACGATGCGCACGGGCGTCCCCTCCAGGCCGAACACGGAACGGATCTGGTTCTCGAGATAGCGCTGGTAGGAGAAGTGGAACAGCTCGCGCGAGTTGCAGAAGATGACGAAGTTGGGCGGCTTGATGCCGGTCTGGGTCATATAGTAGATCTTCAGGCGCTTGCCCTTGTCTGTGGGCGGCTGGACGCGCGCCTGCGCGTCGGCCAGGACGTTGTTGAGCATGCCGGTGGTGATGCGCATGCTGCTCTGGTCGTTGACGAAGTTGATGAGCTCGAAGAGCCGGTTGGTGCGCTGGCCGGTGAGAGCGGAGATGAAGAGGATCGGCGCATAGGACATGAAGCTCAGATCGCGCATGATGTCCTTGCGCATCTTCTCCATGGTACCGGTCTCCTTTTCCACCAGATCCCACTTGTTGACCACGACGATGCTGGCCTTGCCTGCCTCATGCGCGAGCCCGGCGATCTTGGTGTCCTGCTCGGTGACGCCGTCGCGCGCATCGATGAGGATGAGGCAGACGTCCGCCCGCTCGATGGCGAGCTGTGCGCGCATGACGGAGAATTTCTCCACCGCCTCCTCGACCTTCGCCTTGCGGCGGATGCCGGCGGTGTCGATGAAAAGATAGCGCCCCGTCTCGTTTTCAAACACGGAGTCCACCGCGTCGCGCGTGGTGCCGGCGACGTCGCTGACGATGACGCGCTTCTCACCCAGGATGTGGTTGAGCAGGGAGGATTTGCCCACGTTCGGCTTGCCGATGATGGCGACCTTGACGAGATCGTCCTCTTCCTCCTCTTCCTCGGCGGGCGGGAAGTACTTGAGGCACTCGTCGAGCAGATCCCCGGTGCCGTGGCCGTGCACGGCGGAGGTGGGGATGGGGTCGCCGAGGCCAAGGGAATAAAACTCGTAGACGCCGGGGTCGGTCGCGCCGGTGGAGTCGGCCTTGTTCACGGCGAGCACCACGGGCTTTTTGGATCGCAGCAGCATATTGGCCACGTCCTTGTCCGCGGCGGTGACGCCCGTGCGCAGGTCGGTGACCAGGATGATGACCGTCGCGGCGTCGATGGCGATCTGTGCCTGCTCGCGCATGAAGAGCAGGATCTCGCTGTCGGTCGTCGGCTCGATGCCGCCGGTATCGACCATATCAAATTTACGCCCGCACCATTCGCACTCGGCGTAGAGCCGGTCGCGGGTGACGCCGGGGGTGTCCTCCACGATGGAGAGACGCTGCCCCACGAGGCGGTTAAAGAGCATGGATTTGCCCACGTTGGGCCGTCCGACAATGGCGACCAGGGGTCTGGACATAGGGCAAAACCTCCTTTGCGTTCAGTTTCGTTCGTCCGTCACAAAATGCCGGACATAGGGCACGGGGCTTTTCAGCTCCGTCTTGAAAAAGGTGGGGAAGATCAGCTGTTCCTCTTCGGGCGAGATCCAGGCCAGATGCTCGCCGCGGCCTTCCTCCGCGATGCCGTCGCGCCGGGGCTCAAAGCCCTCGGGCGTCTTCATATAGAAATAGAATCCGATCTCGTAGACGGGTTTACCCATGGTGTCGGCCCCGTCCCCGACAAAGAAATCCTCGTGGATAAAGCCCAGCCGGTCGATCGCCAGCTCGCAGCCGGTCTCCTCCCGCACCTCGCGGCGCACGGCTTCCTCGGCGCTCTCGCCGAACTGGATACGGCCGCCCACGGTGTAGCTGTAATCCAGGCTGTCGCTGCGGACCATCAGGAGCCTGCCGTTTTTCTCGATGATCGCGCCCACGCGGACGTTTACGACCCCATCCCCGGCGGGGAGACAGATATCCTGTGCCATGGCTTTCCTCAATTCTGGTTGTAGCGGTAATACTCGGTGACCTCTCCCTCGCGCGGGGAGCGGATCTCCGGCAGCAGATCGCCGGAAATGGCGTCCCAGAGGGCGAAGCCGTCGGCCTCGGTGGGATAGATCGGCAGGCCCAGCGCCTTCACCGCGTCCTCGAGCGTCACGTCGTCGAGGAAATCCATCTCCTCGCGGCGGAGCATGTTCTGCGAGATGAAGAGGCGCCTGCCGAGCTCCCTGCCCTTGAGCTGGCGGATGAGATCCTGCCCGGTGATGAGTCCGGCCACGGTGATGCTGTGGCCGAAAAAGTCGTTTTCAATTGCGTAGACCCGCCCGTCGAGCTGGGGGTAGCGCTCCCTGGCCAGCGCCAGCAGGCCCTCGAAGAAGGGGGCCGCGGCCACGCCCGTGGCGATCGAGAAGGGCACGCCGTCCGGCGCGTCGGAGAGCTTCAGCGCGGAGCGGAACTCCGTCTCCAGCAGCCGCAGCATCCCCACGCCGTTTTCCAGCTGTGTATGCTCCTCGTAGAACTCGTCCGGCGGCAGCTCGCGCCCGGCCTCGAGATACAGCTCGTCCCCGCACCAGAAGATGCGCGTGCCGAACTTTTTGACACATTCGTCGCCGAAGGCCGTGATCTGGTCGATGGTCTCCGCCGCATGCTCCGGCGTGAAGGGCTCGAGCTTTTCCAGCCCCTCGCGAAAGCGCGTCAGCCCCACCGGCACGATGGACACGCTGTGCACGCCCGGATAGAGCGCGGCGAGCTGCTCCATGGTGTACTGCAGGGCCTCCCCGTCATTCCAGCCGGGGCAGCAGACGATCTGGCAGTTCATGACGATGCCGTTTTCGACAAAGCGGCGCATGATCTCGATGCTCTCCCCGGCGCGGGGATTTTTCAGCATCCGGCAGCGCAGCGCCGGGTCCATCGTGTGCACGGAGACGTTCACGGGGCTCACGTGCAGATCAATGATGCGCTGGATCTCCCGCCTGGAGAGATTTGTGAGCGTGATGTAGTTGCCGAGCAGGAAGCTGAGGCGCGCGTCGTCGTCCTTGAAATACATGGTTTTGCGCATGCCGGGAGGCAGCTGGTCGATGAAGCAGAAGACGCAGTTGTTCGCGCAGGAGCGGGGGCTGTCCATCAGGTAGCTCTCGAAATCGAGCCCCAGGTCGCCGCCCTCCGGCTTGCGCACGGTCACGGCGTATTCCGTACCGTCCGGCCGCCGCAGCTCGACCTTGAGGCGGGTATCGTAGGCGTAGAACTTATAGTCCAGCACGTCGACGACTCTCTTGCCGTTGATGGCGAGCAGCGCGTCCCCCACCTTGGCGTGATGCCGCAGGGGACTGTCGCGGTCGATGGACTTGATGATGTTTTCCATGCGCTTTCACCTCCCGGATCCCGGAGCCGCGCGCCTGCGCAGACCCCGGAGCGCCCTGCAAAATGGGAAAGCAAAAGGAGGAGCGGCGTCATGCCCTCTCCTCCTCAAGCTTTTTCAGTTCTCCTCAACGTTCAGAACCGCGCGGCCCTTGTACTGTCCGCAGTGGGGGCAAGCACGATGGGGTGCGCAGAACTCGCCGCAGTTGGGGCACTTCACGATGCCGGGGACGGCAAGCTTCCAATGAGAAGAGCGCCTCTTGTCACGACGCTGTCTGGAGACCTTTCCTTTCGGGACTGCCATGTTGACACCTCCTGATGTTTAGCTGTTCTGAGCAGCTCAATTTTCTTTATCCAAAAGCTGCTCAAGCACAGCAAATCTTGGATCGATTTCGTTCCTGCACGCGCAGGGACCAAGGTTGAGATTCTTGCCGCATTTCTGGCAGAGACCCTTGCAGTCCTCCCGACAGAGGAACTTGGTCTCCATATCCAGAATGAGGCAGGTGGAGAGAACTTCGTCCAGATCCACCTCGTTGCCGTCCAGCACGAAGAACTCCGGATGCTCCGCGCTCTCCTCTTCGACGAGGATCGCGTCCAGCTCCGTCTCCTTCACGCTGTCGAACTCGGCGCCGCAGCGGTCGCATATGCAGGTCATTTCCGCCGTCAGCAGGCCCTCCAGATGGAGCACGCCCGCCTCGTTGAAAACCCGCCCCTCGGCGTGAGGCTTCGCCTTATAGGCGCGGATGGCCGGGAAATCCAGCCCGTCCGTCTCCAGCTCGCAGGCAAAGGGCATGGAGCTGCCGGGAACCGCTATGATCTCTCGTAAATCCAGTCGCATACAGATACCTCGCTACAGTCGCCTAAATATTATAGGCGAACAGTTCCCACTTGTCAACCATTATTTTGCGTTGTATAATACAAAAAAATCAGTTTCCGCATCCGTTTTTTGAGGAGTTTTGGAATGAAAGAGATCAGTATTCGCCCCAACGACGCCGGCCAGCGGCTTGACCGCTTTGTAGGCAAGGCGGTGCCGCTGCTGCCGGAATCGCTCCTGCAGAAGTACATCCGGCTCAAGCGCATCAAGCTCAACGGCAAGGGTGCCAAGCGCGATACGCGCCTCCAGGCGGGGGACACGCTGCAGCTCTACATCAACGACGAGTTCTTTGAAAAGCCGCGGGAGGAGAATTCCTGGCTCAAGGTCGGCACGCCGCGGCTCAGCGTCGTCTATGAGGACGAGAACATCCTCCTGGCGGACAAGAAGCCCGGCGTCCTCTGCCACAGCGCCGGCGTCTGGGACTACAACACCCTCATCGCCAACATCCAGGCCTACCTCGCCCAGAAGGGGGAATGGAAGCCGCGGGAGGAGAATTCCTTCGCTCCCGCGCTCTGCAACCGCATCGACCGCAACACCGGCGGCATCGTCATCGCGGCGAAGAACGCCGAGAGCCTGCGCATCCTCAACGAGAAGATCCGCGACCGGGAGATCGAGAAATTCTATCTCTGCGCCGTGCAGGGGCGGCCGAAGCCCCCGGAGGGGCGGCTGGAGAACTATCTCTTCAAGGACGCCGGGAAAAACCAGGTCTATGTCAAGAGCAAGCCCGAGCCCGGCGCGCGCACGGCCGTCACCGAGTACAGGACGCTGTGCACAAAGGGTTCGCTCAGCCTTGTGGAGTGCCGCCTGCTCACCGGGCGCACCCACCAGATCCGCGCCCAGATGGCGCACGCGGGCTGGCCGCTGCTCGGCGACGGCAAATACGGCAGCGAGCGCTTCAACAAGGGCTTCGAGGAGAAGGGCCAGGCGCTCTATTCCTACCGCCTCCGCTTCGACTTTCCCACCGACGCCGGCATTCTGGAATACCTGCGCGGGCGGGAATTCAAGGTCGAACGGGTCGAGTTCGCGGAAAAGTATTTCGGTGCGGCGTCGCTGTGAGGCGGCGGAAGTTTTCCTTGCCTCCGCGGCCGCTTTTCGCTATACTATAGGAAAAGAAACCGTCCGCATCATGGTATAGAAAAAACAGGAGGTTCACGCCATGTATTGCCACAACTGCGGGACCCAGATCCCGGACACCGTTTCCTACTGCCCGGAGTGCGGCGCAAAAGTCGCATCCTCCGCGCCCGCTGCCGAAGCGGGAGAGCTCCGCCCTGCCGCGCCTTCAGCCGAAGCGGGAGAGCTCCGTCCTGTTATGCCCGCTGCGGACGCAGCGCCTGCCAAAAAGGGCGGCATGGGCTGGTTCAAGTTCATCATCAATTTCCAGCTGTTCGCGGCGGCCGTGGTGTCGCTCATCAACGCCGTCACCTTCCTGAGCGGCACGATCTACGGGAGCCGGGAGGTTGCGGAAAACCTCTATTATATTTATCCCGAGATGAAGCTGCTGACCATGGCCCTCGGCGTGGTCTCCGTCGCTCTCGCCGTCTTCGCGATCGTTGTGCGCTTTTCCCTTGCGCGCTACAAGCGCAGCGGCCCCAGGCTCTATTTGCTCCTGCTGGCCGTCAGCATCCTGGTGACGCTCGTCTTCGTTTTCGGCGCGGCGGGAATCCTGGAGTCCCCCGTCTCCGATTTCCTGGACTCCACGCAGATCAGCAGCCTCGTCGTTTCGCTGGGCTTCCTGATCTTCAACTTCTTCTATTTCCGCGAGCGCAAGGAGCTCTTCGTCAACTGAACCGCGGTGAAACGGCGCCCGGGCCCGGACGCCGTTTTTCATTCGCGGGATATCCTCAGGAGGTTATGCATGCTCTCTGTCCACGACCTTTCCATGCAGTTCGGTTCATCCGTGCTGTTTTCCAAGGTGGATCTGCAGTTCACCGGCGGCAACTGCTACGGTATCATCGGCGCCAACGGCGCCGGCAAATCCACCTTCATCAAGATCCTCTCCGGCGAGCTGGAGCCGACTTCCGGCTCGGTGGAGCTCGCGCCGAAGCGGCGCATGTCGGTTCTCAAGCAGAATCAGAGCCTCTATGACGACTACAGCGTGCTCGACACCGTGATCCTCGGTCACCAGCGCCTCTACGACTGCGGCAGGGAGCGCGAGGCCATCTACGACAAGCCCGACTTCTCCGACGAGGACGGTCTGCGCGCGGCGGAGCTGGAGGAGGAGTTCTCCGAGCTCGGCGGCTGGGAGGCGGAATCCGACGCGGGGCGCATCCTGCAGGCTCTGGGCGTGCCGCAGGAGCTGCACCAGAGCCTCATGCGGGAGATCGACCCGCGGCTCAAGGTCAAGGTGCTGCTGGCGCAGGCCCTCTTCGGCCACCCGGATGTGCTGCTGCTCGACGAGCCCACCAACAACCTCGATCTGCAGAGCGTCGTCTGGCTGGAGGACTTCCTCATGGACTACGAGGGTGCGGTGCTCGTCGTGAGCCATGACCGCTATTTCCTCAACAACATCTGCACCCATATCGTGGACATCGACTACGGCAAGATCAAGCTCTATGTCGGCAACTACGATTTCTGGTACGAATCCAGCCAGCTCATCCAGAAGCTCCTGCGCGACCAGAACAAGAAAGCCGAGCAGAAGATCCAGGAGCTGCAGACCTTCATCGCCCGCTTCTCGGCCAACCGCTCCAAATCCCGCCAGGCCACGAGCCGCCGCAAGCTGCTCGACAAGATCTCGATCGAGGAGCTCCCCGCCTCCAGCCGCCGCTACCCCTGGGTCGGCTTCAAGGCCGAGCGCGAGCCGGGCAAGGACCGCCTGTTCGTCACCGAGATCTCCAAAAGCGTGGACGGCGTGAAGCTCCTCAACAAGGTGAGCTTCATCGTCGGCAAAGAGGACAAGATCGCCGTCGTGGGCAAGAACGAGCTGGCCGTCACGATGCTCTTCAAGATCCTCATGGGCGAGGAGGAGCCGGATTCCGGCACGGTGAAGTGGGGCGCGTCCATCCAGCCGAGCTATTTCCCCAAGGATCACAACGCCTATTTCGACGGCTTCGACGCCGATCTCATCGAGTGGATGCGGCAGTTCTCCGCGGACAAGCGCGAGAGCTATCTGCGCACCTTCCTCGGGCGCATGCTCTTCTCCGGGGACGACGTCTATAAGCCCGCCAGGGTGCTCTCCGGCGGCGAAAAGGTGCGCTGCATGCTCTCGAAGATGATGCTCTCCGGAGCCAACTTCCTCGTGCTCGACCAGCCCACCAACCACCTCGACCTCGAATCCATCGCCGCGCTCAACAACGGCCTCGAGGCCTTCAAGTACAACATCCTCTTCGCCTGTCACGACCACCAGCTGACTCAGACCGTCGCCAACCGCATCATCGAGATCACCGACGACGGCGTGATCGACCGTGTCTGCTCCTTCGACGAATACATGCATATCGCGGAGGCGGCAGGGGAAAGCTAAGTCCCATGAAGAATGGGAAACGAATTCTGCGCTGCGGAGCCCTGTTTCTCGGCTCCGCAGCTTTTTTGCTGCTCCTTTTGCGTGCGGCGCGCCCTGCGGAGCCCGCCGTCCCCGCGTTTTCGCCCGCCGGCGAGGAGGCGACGCTCTGGGTGGACGGCAGCGCCGTCACGGGCGTCTTCCGCGGCGGCAGGCATTACGCCGACGCAGAAGCCTTCCTCGCCGCGCTGGACGCGGATTTCTGGCACGGGGAAAAGGAGAATCTGCGCCGGAGCCTCGGCGGGGCAAGGACGCTCTGCGCGGAGGATTTCTGTGAGGCGCAGGGCATTGCCCTCTACGGCGAGGGCGGGGCAGAGCTCTGGTGTACCTCGGCGGCGGGAGACTGGGAGCCCCCGCCCGGGGTGCGGGTGCCGGCGCTCATGTACCACGGCGTCGGGGACGACTGCTGGACGAGCCCGACGCTCTTCACCAGCCCGGACGATTTGCGCGCGCAGCTCGCCTGGCTGCTCGACAACGGCTTCACACCCATCTTTTTCGAGGATCTCAAGCATGCTGACGCCATCGAAAAGCCCGTGCTCCTCACTTTTGACGACAGCTTCCGCGACAATTATACGGAGCTCTTCCCCATCCTCAAGGAGTACGGCGTGAAGGCCACGCTCTTTGTGATCCAGGGCACTGTCGGCTGGGACGCGAACCTGAGCGCGGCGCAGCTGCGCGAGATGCTTGCCTCCGGGCTCGTGCGCGCCGAGTGCCATACGCAGTATCACTACTTCCTCGACGAGCTGTCGGACGAGCAGCTGATAGAGGAGCTCTGCTGGAGCAAGGCCGCCCTCACAAAGCTCACCGGGCGCATCCCCTGCGCCATCGCCTATCCCGCCGGGCGGGAGGACGCGCGCGCCGTGGCGATATGCCGACGGGAATACCGCTTCGGGGTCAAGATGGGCGGGCCGGTCTATGTCACGGGGGAGGACCCCTTTTTCGTTCACCGCATCGCGGTCCCCCGGGGGATCTCGCTCGGGGAATTCGCAGCGCGGCTCCTGGCGGCGGCGGGCTGAGGGCAGGGGCGGCAAACAATTCCCGGTGCGCTCTTGCATTTCTCTGTCAGCAGGCGTATAATCCTTCAAAAACAGGAACTGTTTAACGGAGGCGTGCTATGAGCGGACAGACGGGGAACGGGAAAAAGGAATTCTGGCGCGTGGTGAAGTTCACGCTCTTCTCGGCGAGCGCGGGGATCATCCAGATGGCCTCCTTCGCCCTCTTCAAGGAGCTGCTGCACTGGCCGAACTGGCTGAGCTACCTCACGGCGCTGGTGCTCTCCGTGCTCTGGAACTTCACGCTCAACCGCAAGTTCACCTTCAAGTCCGCGGCGAACGTCCCCGTGGCCATGCTCAAGGTTGCGGGCTACTACGCGGTCTTCACCCCGCTGACCACGCTGCTTGAGCGTTTCCTGGCCGACAGTCTCGGCTGGAACGGCTACCTTGTCACGGCCATCAACATGATCCTGAACTTCGTGACGGAATTTCTCTTTCAACGCTTCGTCGTCTACGGCAAGAGCATCGACAGCGCCGTAAAAGCGGACGAGGACGCGGCAACAGAAAAACAATAACGCCGATAACGCAGAACAACCCGGGCTGAAATCAGTCCGGGTTGTTCTGTTGGAGCGGGTGTCGTTCACGCATTCCTCGGCGTCCTGTTCGCTGCCCAGGATGTTCCGCGCTACGCGTGCCGCCGCGCCGCCATGCTTTTCGGCCAGCTCCGCGATCGCCTGTTCCGAGCGCTCAAAAAACAGGTCGATGATCTCTTCGTCTGTCATGGGCTGCGCCTCCTTTCGCCTTTACTTATTCATTATGGATTTGCCCCGGCGCATTAACAAAAAAGAGAAAGAAAAAATCCGCAGGCTTGAAAACCTGCGGATTTTTGGATATCCCGTATGGATTACTTGAGCTCGACGGTGGCGCCGGCGGCTTCGAGCTGGGCCTTGACAGCCTCAGCGTCTTCCTTGGAAACGCCTTCCTTGATCTTGGCGGGCACGCCTTCAACGAGCTTCTTCGCATCGACGAGGCCGAGGCCGGTGATGCCGCGGACTTCCTTGATGACGTTCAGCTTGGAAGCGCCGAAGCTGGTCATGACGACGTCAAACTCGGTCTTCTCTTCGACGACGGGGCCGGCAGCGACAGCGGGGCCGGCAGCGACGGCGGCGGCGGAGACGCCGAAGGTCTCCTCAAGGGCGTGGACGAGCTCAGACAGCTCGAGGACGGACAGACCCTTGATCTCTTCGATCATGGCAGTGATTTTCTCAGACATTGTAATTTCCTCCAATTCAGAAATGTGTTGGCCGCTTATTCAGCAGCGGCTTCGGGTTCGGCGGACTCGAGGGAGCCGCCCTTCTGCTCCAGGATCTGGCCGAGGCAAACGGCAAGACCGGTGATGGGAGCGATCATGGTCCCCAGGACCTTGGCGTACAGAGCGTCCTTGCTGGGCAGCTCTGCCATTTCAGCGATTTCCTTCTCATTCAGGACCTTGCCCTCCATGAAGGCGGCCTTGATGTTGAAGCGGTCACCCAGCTTCTTGCTGTAGTCGCTGATGATGCGGAAGGGAGCAATGGGATCGTTCGCGGCGGTGGCCAGAGAAGTGGTGCCGTTGAGGACGGAGTCGAGCTCGTTCATCCCCAGCTGGTCCAGAGCCTTTCTGGTCAGCGTGTTCTTGACGACGGTGTAGTTGACCTCGTCCTTGCGCAGAGCGGTACGCAGCTCGGTATCCTCGGCTACGGTGATGCCCCTGTAGTCGACCAGGATGCCGGCGCTCGCGTTCTTGATGCGCTCAACCAGGGCTTCTACGATCGCCTGCTTCTCGCTGAGAACTTTTGCGTTAGGCATTGTGTGATTTCACCTCCACACGGATTGATGGTCGCGCCCAAAAAGAAAACCCCTGCATCCAAAGGACGCAAAGGCACATAAACAAACGGAATGTTGTTGATGTCCTCGGCAGGATTTACGGGCGGAGCCCACCTGCTGTCTTCGGAGCGCTCGTTTACTATACGCGTTTTCGGCTGCCTTGTCAAGCGTTTTTTCCGGCTTTTCGGAACAATTTTTGCGTAAAACTATTCTCTAACAGAAATTAGACAACCGCGACGGCAGGAGTTGTCTTCTTATTGGAGGATAGAATTAGACAGCTCCGCCTCTCGCACAGATGCGCCCGACGTGATCCGCCCCGGCTCGCTTGACAAGGCGGACGCCCTTTTTTATAATAAAGAAAACTGTCGGCAGAGCCTTCCGTGCTCTGCCGGGAAGGAGAAGCGGATGATTTTTTCCAGCAGCGAAGCGAAGGCGCCGCGCCGGCAGCCGCATTTCGCCAGGCTCGCGCGAATCGCCGTTCTTGTGCTCGGGGCGGCCGCACTGCTCGTCTTCCTGGCCGCGTGCGGAGCAGGCGCGCCTGCTCCCGCCCCTGAAACGCAGGCGCCCGTCCCCGAAACACAGGAGGCTGCCCCCGAAACGCAGGAGTCCGCCGCCCCTGCGGCTTACAACGGCATCGAGTTCTCCACCACCGACCGGGACGGCAAGGCCTGGGATCAGAGCATTTTTGCGGACTACGACCTGGTGATGATCAATTTCTTTGAGCCCTGGTGCGGTCCCTGCGTCGGCGAAATGCCGGAGCTGGAGCGTCTCTATCAGGACTATAAGGACAGGGGCGTGCTGCTGATCGGCGTGTATTCCACCGAGGACGGCGTGGAGGATGTGCTCGCGCAGACAGGCGTCAGCTATCCGATCCTGAAATACTGCCCGGACTTTGACCGCTTCCAGACCGGTTATGTCCCGACCACCGTTTTTGTCAATTCCGCGGGTGAGCTCGTCGGCGAGACGCAGATCGGCTCGAACGACTACGCCGGCTGGGCCGCGCTGCTGGACAGTCTCCTGTGAAGCGCGACGCCGCGGCGCTCTGCGCCCTGATCGCCGGCGCCCTGCTGATCGGCGCAGGCTGTCTTGCCGGCCAGCCCGCCCAGGTGATGGCCAAGGCCATCCGCATTTGTCTGGAGTGTGTGGGCATTGGATAAGCGGAAACGATTTGCCGTGCAGGCGCTCTCGACCCTGCTGCACAACGCCAATTTCAAGGGCTTTTTCACCGGCAGGCTCTACACCGGGCCGCTCAAGCAGGTCTGCGTACCGGGGCTCAACTGCTATTCCTGCCCCGGAGCCGTCGGCGCCTGCCCGCTCGGCTCGCTGCAGAACTTTCTCGGCGGGCTGAAGTTCCGCTTCCCCTACTATGTCGTGGGGCTGCTGCTCTTCTTCGGGGCCGTGCTGGGCCGCGCCGTCTGCGGCTTCCTCTGTCCCTTCGGCTGGCTCCAGGAGCTGCTGAACCGCATCCCCTTTTACAAGAAGAACCGCTTCCGCGCCGACCGGGCGCTGCGCTATCTAAAATATCTGGTGCTGCTGCTTCTGGTCGTGCTGCCGCTCTTCGTGAAGCTTACGCCCTTTTTCTGCAAGTACCTCTGCCCATCCGGGACGCTCGCGGGGCTGCTGCTCTCGCTGCATGATGCCGCGCTGCGCAGCCGGTGGGGCGCGATCTTCAGCTGGAAATCCGTCGTGCTCGCCGCAGTGCTGATCTCCAGTCTCATCGTCTACCGCCCCTTCTGCAAGTATCTCTGCCCGCTCGGGGCGATCTACGGCTTTTTCAACAAATTCGCGCTCTTCCGCATGGAGCTCGACACGGCAGGCTGCGTCGGCTGCAAGCGCTGCGCCGCCGCCTGCCGTATGGGGGTCGATCCCTCCGAGACGCCCAACAGCGCCGAGTGCATCCGCTGCGGGGACTGCGTGAACGCCTGCCCGGCCGGCGTGCTGAGCCTGGGCTTCCGCCGTGCCGCCGCGCCGCAGAAAACAGACTGAACCGAAGCCGCTTCCCACAGGCGGTTTCGGTTTTTCATCTTATCAGATAATAATGATTATATGATGGCGAAAAGCCAAAAAGCTTTTCGCCGCGCGGCTTTGCCGCGCAGCAAAACAGCACGGCTGTTTTGCCATA
>ODAJ012187768.1_pt1 | contig 16072 bp, 10 predicted proteins | sample 1539241 | NCBI WGS metagenome assembly ODAJ01 (sample SAMN02144231, study PRJEB22623) | gut metagenome | biome: sheep rumen | host: Ovis aries | place: New Zealand
AGTCACCCTCTTTGCTGTAACTGCCCGCCTTGTCGGTGACGTGCTTATACTTTGTGGTATTCGAATACCAGTCGCGCACATATCCATCTGCGCGAGTGTCTGTCTTCTTGTAGCCTTCGTACAGCCCATCATACGAGATGGGAGCTTTTGAAAGCTTGATAATGTTATACATCGCCGTCTTCAGGGCTTCTCCACTTTTCCCGTTGGCAGGGGCATAGTAGTCTTTGCTGCCGTTGGGGCCTTGAGCAAAGGCCTCAACAACAGTCAGACACAGTAGCATTGCTGCAAAAATACTCCTTTTCATCGTCGTTTTTCTTATTTTTCTTTTTGAAACGAATTGGAATAATTAAAATAATTCTGAACACAAATACGTAGTCCGAATGATTCACATTATTCACCTTCGTTTCTTGATTTTGTCATTACTTTACCACAACCTTGCGGCCATTCTTGATGTAGATGCCGGGTTGCAACTTGCCGCCACCCATCTTTCGTCCGCTCAGGTCGTAGATGTCTGCACTTTCAGCTTTGAACTTTGAACTTTGAACATTATCAATGTCCGTAGTTCCGCTTTGAGCATCGCCAAAGAGGAAGAAGCTCTTGCCGCTGGCAGCAGTCACGTCAACGGGCAGATAGGCCTTGTGGCCTTTGCTCGTGAAGGCTTCGCCATGAGGACAGTTCTTGGCATAGTAGAAGCCCACAGAGCCGGAAGTGCTGTTCTTGTCGAGCGACAACATGTAGAATTTGTAGCCCTCGGTGGCACCGTCGGGGCCAACCGTTTGGGCATCGTCGTCGAAGCCCATCAGCAAATTGTCATCATCGACATCGCCTTCGGTTGTGGTGACGGTGAAGGCATAGTCATGACTCGTCTCGCCCTCTTTCAGGGTTACCAGATCCTTTAGAATCACGGCCGTTCCTTGCGGAATCACCTCGTCAGCCTCGTAAAGCCAGCTCTCCATCAGTTCTCCGTCGATGATTGTATAGGTGTAAGCCTCCACACCCTCGGGCACCGTCAGGTTCTTGTCGCTGTAGTACAACGTAGCATAACCCGTTGTACCGATGGAAACGGTGATTTCTTCCACCACAGGCTCCTCAATCTCTTTGTAGAGAGAAACGGCAGTCTGGCCAGATGTGTAGGCGCGGAACATATTAGCAGAAGAATTATATTTAATATATCTGTCAAAATTGCAATTTTCTATTGTTGCAGATGAAGTACTTGAAATGGAAATATTCCAATGATATTTCAAATTGTCTGATGCAGGCTCTGTACTACTTCCATTCAAATCATAATTTTTATTACCAGCGGCATCCTTACCCAAATATACTTCCTTTTCTGAATCATAAATAGTCCAAGAACTACCATTTGAAGAAAGTACTACGGGCACAGCTTGATTTCCCGTCACACTCAGATCAATGACATTTTCGGAAATGGTGACATCGCCAGCATCACCTTTATTGGTGTTGAATCCGTTATACGCCTTCGCTCCACTCACAATCAGGTAGTTCTTGCCCGACTCCAGGTCATTGGTGCTTGTAACAAGCTGATAGCGTCCTGTACCCTGCACAGGCTGGTCGGCGGCTAGCACCGTGAGTGTGTAGGTAGCGGGAGTGGCGGCATTGTAATGGTCGTCGCCAGCGAACGAGGCGGTGATAACAGCAGTGCCCGGAGCCACCAGCGTCACCTCGCCTTTCGAGGCATCGACGGTGGCCACCCGTTCGTTGCTGCTCGAATAAACCACATCGATGGCAGCATCCGTCGGCTCTATCTTCAGCGACGGCTCCACGAAGTCCTCGCCCATCTTGGCCGTGATGACCTGCGGCTGGAACGTCAGCGTAACATTTTGTTTCTCCACTTCAACCTCGCCGCTGTACTCCATGTACAGGTTGGCCTGAATCATTGAAGTGCTTGGATCGCTCGTATAAGTGGTGAAGCGCGGACTGCTCACGTTGTAGAGCATGGTGCCGTAGTCACCGCAGGTCATGATGACGCCATTGGTGCCATCGGACAAAGACCAGGCATTCGGCGTATTGCTATAGGCCAGCTTCTTTGCAGCAGTGGCATAGAGATACTGATTAGTACTCTCCTCGTTCTGGAAGGTCCAGCCGTTGGTAGTTTCTTCAAGTACGAATACGCTCACGCCGTCGCCAATGGTGACGATGTCGCCATTCACCTTGACACTCTCGCTGCCGAGAATCTGGTTGCTGAGTGCGCCTGCCGCCGTACTCTTGCTGCCACAGGCAATGATGTAGCGCATGCCCGGCTCAAGGTCTGCCACCGAAGCGACTCGCTTGAACGTCTTCGTATCCTGATCGCTTACGCTCGTTCCGATGGTATATTTCGCAGTGGCCACCTCACTCTCTTCACCATCCTTCACGGCGATGGCCTTGATGGTAGTGGTCTCGCTGATGGTCAGTGCCTCACTATAGGCCGTACTGCTGGTCGTAGGCGTAGTACCGTCGAGGGTGTAATAGATGGTAGCCCCTTCTGTTTCGCAGCTGATGGTCACGGTCTGCGCCTCCTCGTAGCGTCCTGCCGCTGGCGAGAACGTCGGTTTGCTGACGTTGCTCACCCCACGGAAGTTGAACGAGATGGTGCCATCGGACCACTGTGTAATCTCCTCAATCGACGAGTCCATGTAATAAGACCCGTCCAAGTTCTTGTTGTAGAATTTAGCAGCGGGCGTGGTGCTCTTGTTGAAGACATTCACGCTTCCGTAGGGGAATGGGTCGTTCTTTGCACCTGCGGTAGTATAATACTTTGATCCCTGATAGGTAGTATATTGATACTCGTTGTCGGCAGCCACCCACGTCATGCGCTGATGGCTGGGGGTGTCGTTAGGTTTGTTGTCTGCCCATACCTTTGCGTCATAATCCACATGCACGATAAGCAAGCCCTCTCCGGGCAACGATGTGTCCCATCCCACCTGCTGGCGGTTTTCCAGCATGTAGTATTCGTTTTTGTTGCCCTGATTATATATAATATAGGTATTGCCGCCGTCGGCCAGGGCCTTCATGTCCGTCACGGTCTGCGTGCTGAGCAACTCGATGGGTTCTTTCCAACCAGCCTGCCAACGTTCCCAGCCTGTATAGCCTGCAGGCTGATAACCATCGCCATTGTACGAACCACTGTCCATTAGGTCCCAACAGCCCATGCCCTGACCTCCGCTATAGTCGGTGTCATAGAAGTCGGGATAGCCCAGACAGTGGGAAAACTCATGGCACATCGTGCCGATGCCCGCAACTGTGCCTGTTGAACCGTTCAGTTCGCCACCGCAGGCATAGGTGTCAATCTTTACGCCGTCCAGCAGCTGTGCGCCGGAACCGTCGCCATAGTAAGAAGCAGCCGACAGCTGCCACTCGTGTGGCCAGATGGTATTGGCGGCACCGCCGTCGGCCTCACCCTTGCCGGCATAGACCACATACACCTGTTCAACCTCGCCGTCGTCGTCCCAGTCGTAGTCGGCATAGTCCACGTCCGGGTCGGCCTTTTTCAGGGCCTCAATCACCATCTCAGCAGGATATTTGTCGTTGCCCTGGCTGTCGTTAGCACCGTAGTACGATTGCTTTTGGCTGACCGTCACAGGGCCAACCACATCGAAGGTCAGCTCGAATTGGCCTTCGCTCTGCGCATAAAAATAGTCGTACATCGACCCCTTGAAGTTGCCAGAAGAGAAATTCTTCTCATTAGCAATGCGCTGGTAGAGGGCGTTGTTGTTCGAAGATTTGAATTTCTCGTCGATGAAGTTGGCCAGGATGATGAGCCCCTTCTTCTGTCCGGTGTAGTTGCCCACAGACCCCACCTTGCGCGGAGCCAGTCGGCGCATGCGCCGCTGGTTGGCCGCCGAGCGCCGTGTCTGTGCGCGCTTTGTTACTTCGGTTTTGTCAATAAGTTGAAACACATCCGTGCCACTCACAGCCTGATAGGCCCGTCCGTCGTCGCCCATCCAGTAGTGGCCGTGTTCGTCGCCCACGAGCATAGCGGTTACCTGTGTGCCGTCCGCGAGTGTCAGCAGTCGTTTCAGTCCTGGTTTGGCGGGCACAGCCCACAATGCTGCTGACATGCACAGCAGCATAATTAGCACAAATAGTGGTTTTGCTTTTTGTAGATTGAATAGATTTGTCATTATTGTTGATTGTCTTTTTTTTGCCTTGTTAGTCTCATGGGGCATTGGTGTATCGTGGTTGGATTGATGTCTCTTACCCCACCCCGCCCTACGGGCACCCCTCCCCTTAAAGGGAGGGGAGCTGCTGGCGCCTTGCGTTTCATACTCCCAGTTTCATACTCCCATATAGATAGTTGCATGCACAAGCATAATGTTTTCACTCCCCAGCTAACAGCCCCCAAGGCGCCAGCCACTCCCCGCCCCTCAAGGGGAGGGGTGCCCGAAGGGCGGGGTGGGGTCTGTAACTATTACCTCTTGAGTGTTTCCATCAGCCGCCACAAGCAAAGCTTCAGCTCTGCCGCGCGCGAAGTAGAATAGTCCTAGGACCCGTTGGCACTATTATTCTCATTAGCCCCATAAGGCCTATAAGCCCCATAAGATTGTTAAACCTTACGGACCCTATAGGCCTTATAAGTCTTTTGCTTGAACGCTGCAGGGGGATTACTCCTCCCACACGCTGTGCAGCTTGGGAACGCCGGTCTCTTCGGTTTCGTCGAAGTCAGCTCCTTTACCAAGCTGTCCGTCGCCTTCCTCATCGTGGAATGACATGGCTGCCATCAACTGTTCTTCCGTTACCTGCAACTTGATGGCAGGCTTGATATAATCTTTTGTACTCATCATCTTATTATACCTTATTATATATATATTACTTGTTTCTTTTTCATCTCACACAGAGGAACAGAGGGTAAAGAGAATACTCTGTCAACTCCGTTTCCTCTGTGTGAGAATGTTACTCACTGATATTTATAAAGCATTTACTTCACCAGCACCTTCTTGCCGTTCACAATGTAGATGCCGCGCTGAGGTGTGCTTACGCGCTGACCATTCAGGTTGTAAATCTTCAGGTTGCCAGTGCTCTCCTTTGCACTCTGAACATTGTCAATGCCTGTGGTGGTCTCTGCGTCGCTGAACAGGTAGAAGCTTCTGGCGTTAGCACCGCTCATCTTGGGTACTGTCAGGTAAGCCTTGTGGGCACCGTTAGTGAATGCCTCGCCATTCGGGCAGCCGCTGCCATAGTAGAAGCCCACGGTGCTATTGTCACCGCCCTTCTTCTTCGAAAGCATGTAGAACTTGCAGTCTCTGCCAGCAGCCCAGTCGGGTGCAACAGTCGCTGCAGCCTCGTCGGTACCAGACAGCAGGTTGTTCATAGGAGCTTCGGCTTCGCTGTCGGGAATCACAAGGAAGGTGTATGCCTTCGGATCGGCTTGCAGCACGACGCCTGTACCGGCTGGAATCTTTCCTTCAAACTCCGTGAACAAGATCTTTCCAGACCCGTCGTCTTCAATAGCACTCACATACTTGGCCGTCATACCCTCGGGAATAGCCAGAGCCTTGTCGCTGTAGTACAGAGTGCCGTAGCCTGTAGAACCAATGGTGACAGGAATCTCCTCAACAGTGGTCAGCTTGTAAAGCTGTACGGGACTTTGCTGTTTATAAGTGCTAGACTTATAGTAGCGGAAACGTTTGTTGTTAACTGTAGAATAGAAACGTAAGTGAGAGGAGGCACAGGCAATATCAGCATTACCGTCATTGTCGATAGTAATGGCATTCATATAATCGCCAATCTTCAATCCGTTAGCGTCGCTACTATTACCAATTGTTTGTCCGTTGGTACTAGTAATTGTATAGCCACCCGTTGCGTTACTGATGACAAAAGCTGCGGCGTTGGTTGTATTATTAGCGATAATCAGTTCGTTGTCAACGATAGAAACGTCTATTTTATTACCTTCTGCATCCAATGGATCCAAAGCACCGTTGAAGGCCACACTATTTTCCTCGTTTACTATCAAATAATAACCGTCAGTCAAGTCGTCAGTAGAAGTAACCTTCACATAGGCGTTGCCATCAAGAACGATTGGCCAACCCGTCACGGTGAGTTTCATGGTTTCCGGATTGATAATGAAGGTATAGTTGTTAGCTGTCTCAAGATAGTAATTGGCTGCTTGATCTGTCATCTCAATGTCGGTGTGGTTATCCGCAGTAATCCAATAGCTACCATCAGCGGTTGCACCATACTTGTGGTTGAGAGAGTCATACACCTTGAAAATACCACTGATATTCGTGGTCAGTTTGTAGGTACCGTCATTCTGTTTGGTGAACTTGTAGTCGTCATCACTTGCGGCCCAGTTATTGAAATCACCAGTGAGATAATACTCAACCTCTGGCCAGCCAGTAACACTGATTTGAGGATTACCCTCGTCTTGAATCGTAAATGTAAAGTTATAGGTACCCGCTGTTTCAATGAGGAAGTCCTTTCCAGGAATTGCTGTCTCAATATCGGTACACCAGTCTCTGTGAATCTTATAATTCGTATCGCCTGTATTGCCACCATACCATGTAGTGTTATCACCCTCGACGCTATCAATTACTTTGAAAGTCATATTTGCATCAAACTTCACATTGGCAAGCGTATAGGTTACGCCATCGGTGGTGGTGAACTTATAATTGTCATCCTGTTTAGTCCAGTTATTGAAACTACCTACCAAATAATAGTCCTCTACATTGAGTTCCTCGCCTTTATATACAATGATTTTTGTTACTTGAGTGTTATGGTTGCTTGTTACTTTCAGCGTATAAATATTTCCTGCAGCCTGACAAGCAGAGGAAATGATGTATGAATTGGTAACATCCTTGGCTCCTGTTGTTTCTGTACTAACTTCAGCACCATTTACAAAAATATTCTGCCTAACTGCTTCACTCGCAGAACTTGAACCAACAACATCAATCTTGCTAACAGGGAAGTTGAATGCGGGTAAGGTAATGTGAGCACCAAACTTACCAAGCAAGAGATAACCTGAGTTGTTATAATAGAAACCCTCTTCTGAACTAGCTGCTACTTTGATTGTATAACCATTAGCGGTGTATTCTGTTTCATTGACTAATTTGTTGCTACTTCCAACAGGGAATCCCCATTCGTTAGCAGGAGTGTTGAACAAGAAAGTGATCTTGTCATCTTCAACGATAACGACTTCTCCAGGAACCTCAATAGTATACTTAGCAGAAGCAATCTGGCTGGCATCAGTTCCTACATAAGCAATAGCCTTAATGGTCGTTGTTTCGCTTACCGTAATGGCGCCAGTATATTCAGTGCTTTCGTTGGTCGGATCTTTTCCGTCAATAGTATAATAAATTGTAGCGTTTTCCTTTGCGCAAGTAATTTCTACGCTCTGGGCTTCAGAGTATGTACCACCCGCAGGGGTAAATACAGGAGCTTCAACGACACTTGCAGGACGCTCAAATGATACGAGCTTGTTGTTCTTATCAAACTCCGGTGTAGTATTATACATCTTTACTACTCCACAAACCGTAACGATATCGCCTACTTGAAGGTCGGCTATACTTGAGAAGTCTGCACCATCAAGTCCCTTACCACTATAAACCTCCATTGGGGTGGAAGTAGTTCCTTCGTCAGAAATCCAGTAGGTTATAGAATGATAATTTGGATTATAGCTATCTACTTGAGAAATGATACCCGAAACATAAACATCATTTGGTGAAGAAGCCGAACCAAGTGTGTTTATGTAAGCAATTGCATCAGCCACAGTGTAAGGATTGCTTGCAGTGCCAGGAGCGTTCGGATCAGTAACAGTAATAGTAAACTCTTTGCTGCCGGCTTCATATTCCTCATCTTCCGACCAGCTTGCTGTAATAGTTGTTGAACCTGCACTTTCGCCCGTAACGGTGGTTCCGCTAACAGAAGCAATAGTAGCGTCATCAGTAGAAAGAGTCAGAGCAGGACCGTTGGTAGAAACTGTAGCAAATTCGCCAATGGCAAAAGATGTTTTGTCAATATTGACCTCTGCCGTTTTTTTGCCTGTTTGACCAGACCATGTAATACTTACCGAAGTAAGATACATTGCTCCACTTGCAGAACGGAAACCAATAAACTCATAATCTCCGTTTATGGTCAACTCTGTACTTGTACCACAAACAATAGTGCCAAGCAAGGTTCCTTGATTGTCTCCATACAAATCATAAGCAGCAGAGTAAGCGGTATTCTTTCCATAAACATTCAGAGTGCGGCCCGAAGCAGTGTTATTGTTCCAGATTACAGTAACTTTTTTCACTTTTCCGCCAGAAACCGTTGATACAACACCTGAATTATCGTTTTTACTTCTCAACTGAATGGATCCGTTATCACCAGCACTATTTCCTGCATAAACAGCAGTAGAATTACTGGTTTTACCACTCCAATTAGTGTAACTTGTTCCTGTTACACCTGTCAGGTCTCGGTTTAAGACATCCGTCACATCTTCCGCCCACGCTGCATTCGCTCCCCCCAATAGGGTGAGGAATAGCATTGTTAGAAATAATCGTACTTTTTTTGTCATAATAGTTGAGTATTTAATTGTTAAAGATTATGTCGCATAAAGGTAGCCTACTGACAGGTTTTCTTAGGAATTGATGTTGCCGCCCACGCACATTGATTGCCGCCATCAGACGGCAGTTGAAACTGTGCTGACAAGCGAAGGGTCTATATCAGGGTACAAAATTATTGTTTTTCTGCCAGTAAAACAAGAAAAAACGCATTTATTTTCTTGACAGACAGTGTTTTTTTGAGTTTTTTGTTTTCGACAGAGAGACTGAGAGACAATTAGACAGATAGACAAACAGGCAAATAGACAGATAGACATTTAGACTTTTAGGTTTTTTGTCTGTTTGTCTGTTTGTCTATTTGTCTGTTTGTCTATTTGTCTGTTTGTCTAACTGTCGAATAATAGGGCGGCAGCGGTTCAGGATGTCTAGGAGTTCGGGCATGGTTTCGGCGCGTAGCATGGCGATGCGCGTCTGTCGGAAATCGGGGATACCCTTGAAGAGGGGCGAGGCGGCCAGGTGGCGGCGAGTGTGAAGAATGCCGCGGTACTCGTCGATGCGCTCCACGTTGATGCGGAGCTGCTCGATGAGGATGTCGAGCTTCTCGTCGGGGGTGAGGGGAGACGGGAGGGGGGCGGCTGGGGCGTTTTGCCGGGTGGGTGCATCCAAGTAGTCGCGGATTTCCTTGAATATCCATGGGCGTCCGAAGGTGGCGCGTCCCACCATGACGGCATCGACGCCGTAGCGTTGGAAGGCTTCGGCGGCCTGCTGTGGAGTGGTGATGTCGCCGTTGCCGATGATGGGGATGGTGATGCGGGGGTTGCGCTTCACCTCGCCGATGAGGGTCCAGTCGGCCTGTCCGGTGTACATTTGGCTGCGTGTGCGCCCGTGTATGGTGAGGGCCTTGATGCCGCAGTCCTGCAGCTGTTCGGCCAGTTGGGTGATGATGAGCTGTTCGTGGTTCCACCCGAGGCGGGTCTTGACGGTGACGGGCACTCGGACTGCTTCGACCACGCGGCGGGTGATGTCGAGCATCTTGGGGATGTTCTGCAGCATGCCGGCGCCGGCGCCTTTGCCGACCACTTTCTTCACGGGGCAGCCGAAGTTGAGGTCGATGATGTCGGGACGGGCCTGCTCGACAATGCGGGCAGCCTCGACCATGGCGTCGGTGTCGCGCCCGTAGATCTGTATGCCTACGGGGCGTTCGTCGTCGCTGATGGTGAGTTTGCTGACGGTGCTCTTGATGCTGCGCACGAGCGCCTCGGCACTGACAAACTCGGTATAGACCATGGACGCGCCGAAACGCTTGCAGAGCAGGCGGAAGCCAATGTCGGTGACATCCTCCATGGGTGCCAGGAAAATGGGGCGCGGGCCAAATTCAATGTTTCCGATTTTCATTGTTGGAATGGGGATAATGGGACTTATGGGGCTTATGAGGCCTATGGGGCCTATGGGGCTTATGGGGCCTATGGGGCCTATGGGGCCTATGCTATTCTATCAGGTGGTAGAAGCCGCCGGCAAGGGTTTTCAACACCCCTTTCATTTCGAGCTGGAAGAGCAGCGAGGTGAGATTGCCTATGGAAAGGCCGGTGGCTGTGGAGAGCGCATTGATTTGCAGGTCGCCCTCCTGTCGGAGGAAAGCCACGATGGTCTCTTCGTCGGGCGAGAGATTGGGGAAACAGGTACGCTCAATGCCTTCGGCCTTGGCTTGGCGCAGGGCCGCGTCGGTAGTCCACCCCATAGCCTGGACAAAGTCGGTGGCCGAACAGCACATCTGGGCACCGTTGTCGCGGATGAGGTTGTTGCACCCCTCGGAGTAGTCGTCGCCCCATCGGCCGGGCACAGCAAAGACTTCGCGTTGGTAGCCGCGCGCCATTTCGGCGGTGATGAGCCCGCCGCCACGCGCGGCCGACTCGACGAGGATGCAGGCGTCGGCCATGCCCGCAACGATGCGGTTGCGACGCACGAAGTTCTTCTTGTCCGCATTGGTGTGGGTGGTGAACTCGGTGAGCAATCCGCCGTGCGAGAGCATCTCGATGGCCGTTTCGCGGTGGCGCGGCGGATAGAGGTCGTCGAGCCCATGGGCGAGCACTCCCACGGTGGGCATGCCGTTGTGCAGTGCCTGGCGGTGGGCCTGAATGTCGATGCCGTAGGCCAGTCCGCTCACCACGAGGACGTCGGGGCAGAATAGCCGCAGGTCGCTGAGGAAGCGGCGCACCACGTCCTGGCCGTAGGGTGTGCAGTGGCGTGTGCCCACGATGCTGACGACGCGCCGCTGGTTGAGGTCGGCGTTGCCCCGGTAGTAGAGCACCAGGGGTGCATCGCTGCACTCGCGCAGCCGCTGCGGATAGCCTTCGTCGGCGAAGCAGAGTGTCTTTACGGCGTGCTGCTGGTTGAACGAGAGTTCCTCTTCGGCGCGTTGCAGGTGGTCGTCAGCGCTGAGCAGTGTCTCTTTCAGCTTGGGTGTGGCCTCGGGCAGAAGCTCGTCGATGTGGCGGCGGTGCTCCATGATGGCTGTGGCGCTGCCGAGCTGACGGTAGAGCTGCAGCAGCACGGCGGGCTGGTAGGCCAAGACGCGGGTGAGAGCGATGCAATAGAGAGATTCCATGGGAGCAATGGGGATGATGGGAGCTATAGGGGCTATAGTAACTATAGAGACTATAGAGACTATAGAGACTATGGTTTTTGGGGACTGTTTTTCTCGATGAAATGGGCAAAAGCGTTGTCGTATTCGGGGCTTGGGGCCAGTCGGCCGTTGACCAGGCACACCAGGTCGGCCGTGCCTCGGAAGCAGAGCTGATTGTCGGCGGCGCGGTAGATGTCCTGCTGGAAGACGTAGCGGATGCCCTCCTTCTTCAGATTGAGGCGCGAGACGAACTCGTCGTCGCAACGCAGGGGGGTCTTGAACTGCAGGTTCATGCGGGCCACAACGGCGTCGATGCCCTTGCGGTGCATGTCGGCGAAACTCAGGCCGCACTCTTTGAGGAAGAGATGGCGGGTGTGCTCCATGTAGTGGAGATAGTTGGCATTGTTGACAATGCCTTCGATGTCGCACTCGTAGTCGCGAACCATCATGCGGGTTTCGAAGAGGTAGGTCATTATGGGAAGCTGGGGTGACTGAGGTTACTAGGGTTACTGGCTCTTTGCGGCTCGCTTGAGGTACTCGTAGCCGAAGCGGCAGCGGAGGCAGTCCTTGCGGTCGCAATAGTTGTTCTTCAGCTGAATGAGGGCCTGGCTGTCGCCTGCAGTCTTGATGGGCAGACCGCACTGTTGCCACATGCGGGTGATGTGGTTGCTCTCGGCCCTCAACTGCTCGAGCAGGTCGAAGGCACGGTCGCAAAGCCGGTCGTTGCTGCGATGGCGGCCGTAGGCGAAGAGCATGGGGATGGCGGTGTTGATGATGAGCAGGTTGAGCGACGAGGGGGTGAGGTTCTTCTGCGTCTTGCAGCTGGTGGAGCCGAAGGTGTAGTGCGTCTCCCAGTAGGGCGTGACGCTGGTGGCAAAGAGAGCCTTCAGCTGGTCGATGGTTTGGCAATCGACGAGTTGGCTCAGGCTGGCCCGCCGCTGGTGGTAGAGGTTGGCGAGCTGGGCGATGCGTATGTGGGGGAAGTTCTGCGGGCGCAGGCGGAGGAATCGCCACAGGCTGGCATCCATGGGCTTCAGCGAGAACTTGTGGGCCAGATAGAGATACTCGTTGCGCAGCCGGGCGAAGTAGCCCTCGCGCAAGGCGTCGGCCTGGCAGTACTGCGGGATGGTTTCAAGGTCGAGCAGCCCCGCCTGCCCCATGAAGATGGCCTCCACCTGAAAGAGGTTGTCGCGGTGGTGGGCCACACTGCTGAGGGGCATGTTGAGGGCCCACGTCTCGAAGGCGTCGCCATTGATGCCGAAGCCGTAGTTGCGGGCCAGGGTGACGAAGTAGCCGGCCTCCCACGAACCGTCGCACTGCTCGACGCGCCGTCTGATGGCATCGGTCTTCTGTTGGAGCCGCTCGGTCTGGAGCGCGCTCATCCACGCATGCACCACAAGCGGCGGCAGCGAAGGAATGACCTGGTAGCAGGGCGGATAGTTGTCGGTGGTGAGCAGCTGCCGGTAGTTCTGGCTGACCTTTGGCGGCACGTCGAGCTGAAGCTGCGGCGGCGTGTTGCCGCTGTGGGTGCGTATGTCGGCGTCGATGACGCCACACACATGGAGCACCACATTGTCGTAGGCCGCGTCGCGGTCGTGGCCATGGCGGAACCAGTCGGAGGCGCGGTCGTGAATCTCGACGTTGCCCACCCACAGTGTGCCGTCGATTTTCACCTTGGCGTTGAAGAAGTCGGGCCCGCTGTTGCGGTTGTGCAACCCCGGGTCGATGACTTCCACCGTCTGGCCGCCGGTGGTGACCAGCGGCGCAAGGGGCAACAGGCGGTGCTTCCAGCAGTAGTGCAGCAGTTGCTCCATCACTTCAATTTCTCGGCCATGGCGCGTCCGAGGGCCTCGCACTGTGCGAAGGTTTCGGGCGTGAGGCTCTGCTTGATTTCCACCGGCTCGCCGACGGTCTCGAAGTGCAGTTTTTCCTCATTCCATCGGGCAATCTCGGCCACGGCCTTGCTGGCCCACCCGTAGGAGCCGAACCATCCGATGAGGTGGTTCTTGATGTCCTTGCCGACGAGTTCGCTGAGCAGCACGTCCATTTCGTGGTAGAGCCCTGTGTTGTAGGTGGGCGCGCCCACGATGAGTCCGCGGTAGCGGAACACGTCGCGTATGATGTAGGAGTGGTGGGTCTTCGAAACGTTGTACATGACGATGTTCTTCACGCCGGCCTGGCTGGCGGCGCGGGCGATGACCTCGGCTGCGCGCTCGGTGTTGCCATACATGGTGCCGTAGCAGATGACCAGCCCCGGCTCGGTTTCGTAGCGGCTCATGCGGTCGTACATGTCCACCACCTTATTAATATATGTGTGCCACACGGGACCGTGGGTGGCGCAGATGTAGTCGAGCTTGACACCCGCCAGTTTTTTGAGCGCGTTCTGCACGGGTGTGCCATACTTGCCCACGATGTTGGAGTAGTAGCGCACCATTTCGAGCCAGAACGTGTCGCAGTTGATCTGCTCGTCGATGATGCCTCCGTTGAGGGCGCCGAAGCAGCCAAAGGCGTCGCCGCTGAAGAGCACGGTCTCTGCGTCCGACTTGCAGAGCGTCACCATGGTTTCGGGCCAGTGGACCATGGGTGTGAGCACGAAGTTGAGGTCGTAGCTGCCCAGCGGCAGAGTGTCGCCGTTCTTCACCTCCATCTGGTCGCTGTCGATGCCGTAGAATCCCTGGAGCATGCCGAAGGTCTTCTTGTTGCCAATCATCTTGATGTCGGGGTAGTATTTCTTGATGAGGGCCAGCGAGCCGCTGTGGTCGGGCTCCATGTGGTTGATGACGAGATAGTCGATGGGGCGGTCGCCAATGACCTCCTGAATGTTCTTGATGAAGGGGACGAAGAAGTCCACCTCGACGGTGTCGATGAGACACACTTTCTCATCGACTACGAGATAAGAGTTGTAGCTCACACCGTTGGGCAGTGGCCACAGTCCCTCGAAAAGATTCTTGTTGCGGTCGTTTACGCCTACGTAAAAGATTTTGTTGGTGATTTCAGTCATGATTGTTATTGTTTTAATTCAAGGAGTTCAAGGAGTTCAAGGAGTTCAAGGAGTTGCAAGGAGTTGCAAGACAACAGCTTTTACAATTTCATTTTTTCGCCAAACTCCTTGCTGATGGAGTTGCTGATGCTTTTGCAGCAGTCGGCGGAGAACTCCTGGGCGCATCGCATCACGTTGTCCCACTGTTCTTCGGTGAGTCCCTGCCGGATGACTTCGCGGGTGATGTTGTACTTCATCAGTCCATAGACGAATCCGGCGTTGAAGTTGTCGCCCGCCCCGATGGTGCTCACCGTGTCGGTGGCTATCACGGGGTAGCTCTTCTTGAATCCCCCTTCGGCGCGCAGCTCAACGGGCAGTGCTCCGCGCGTATAGATGAACTTTTTGCAGTAGAACGATATTTCGGCGTTATAGACGCGGTCGGGGTCGTCCTTCTTGAACATCACGGTGAAGTCCTCGTAGCTGCCGCGCACGATGTCGGCCATTTCGAGGTTTTCCAGAATGTTGGGCGTCACCTTCATGATGTCGTTGCGGTGGGACGGGCGGAAATTCACGTCGTAGTAGAGAATGGCCCCTCGGCTGCGCGCATAGTCGAGGAACCCCATCACCTGCGGACGGATGACCGGGTTGACGGCGTAGTAGGATCCAAACATGACGATGTCGTCCTGCTGCACGTCGGGCAGCACGAAGTCGAGCTGGTCGTGGGGGTGGTCCTTGTAGAAGATGTAGTCGGCGTCGTTGTTGTCGTCAAGGAAAGCCAGCGAAATGGGCGACTTCGAGTCGGGGAAGATGTTCACGTTGTCGGCATTGACGCCGTTTTCCTTGAGGAAGCTGATGATTTCCTGGCCCACGCGGTCGTTGCCAGCCTCGCTGATGAAGGTGGTGTTCACCCCGGCGCGTCCCAAGGAGATGATGCCATTGAACACTGAGCCACCGGGCACAGCCCCGATGGGCTGTCCATTCTTGAAAATGATGTCGAGAACCGTCTCGCCAATTCCTATTACTTTGCGCATTTTTGTTGTTTTAGCTGATACTGTCTGCAAAAATACGAAAAAAGAATGGATAGTGAGGCGTTTGGAAGAATAATTTTCGAGTTTTTTCTGTCCGATAACCAGAAAACATCTCACGACGACAAAAATCCATCTCACGACGACATGAAAATATCTCCCGACGTTGCGTTCAAATTTTCTAGAGAATTTGTGCGCAACGTCGGGAGATATTTCGGCAGTGCTTTTTTTCGGGAGCGCAACGTAGGGTTTTCGCGTTTTTTTCGCTAATTTTGCGGCAAATTTCATGAGCGAGAGAAAAACCATGACCACCAAGAGCATGCAAACACGCTACAACACGCACACGCTGAGCAACGGACTGCGCGTGATTCACCGCCAGTCGGCATCGGCAGTGGTCTATTGCGGATTCGAAATCAACGCCGGCTCGCGCCACGAGGAACGCGGCGACGAGGGGCTGGCCCACTTCTGCGAGCACGTGACCTTCAAGGGTACGCGCCACCGCCGGGCGTGGCACATCCTGAACTGTCTGGAGAGCGTTGGCGGCGACCTGAACGCCTTCACCAACAAGGAGGACACGGTGTATTACGCCGCCATACTGAACGACCAGCTGCCGCGCGCCGTGGCGCTGCTGTGCGACATCGTGTTCAGCAGCACCTATCCGCAGCACGAAATCGACAAGGAGGTGGCCGTCATCTGCGACGAGATAGAGAGTTACAACGACACGCCGACGGAGCTGATTTTCGACGACTTCGAGAACATCATCTTCAGCGGCCACCCCCTGGGCCACAACATTCTGGGCAACGCCGAGCGGCTCAGGCAGTTCGGCACCGCCGACGCCCTGCGATTCACCCGCCGCCACTACCGGCCGGAAAACATGGTGTTCTTCGCCGACGGCGACATCAGTTTCAGCCGGCTGGTGCGCCTGCTGGAAAAGAATCTGCAGGGGGTGGAGAACCAGAGCAATCAG
>ODAJ012155041.1_pt1 | contig 16069 bp, 13 predicted proteins | sample 1539241 | NCBI WGS metagenome assembly ODAJ01 (sample SAMN02144231, study PRJEB22623) | gut metagenome | biome: sheep rumen | host: Ovis aries | place: New Zealand
GACATTGGTGCTGTCATACAGATCCTGCATGATCTTCATGTCGTTGTAGTCGAGCGCGGACGCGTTCTTGGAAGAATAGACGTTGAACGAAAGCTCCTGGGCACCCTTGTCATTGACGATGGGAGCCGTGGGATCTGTCCACTGATAGCCGTAATCGGCCACCAGCTCGTCAACCTCAGAGCTCTTGCGGTCATCCGTCTTTGTGCTGCCGCCGCCGCAGGCAGCCAGAGAGAGGACAAGCGCGAGAAGTGCGATGATGGATACGATCCGTTTCATTTTGTTGTTCTCCTCCTATTATTTCAATCAAGAAGCAAAGCTCTCAATTGAGGATTGATACGGTGAGCCTGACAGGCATCAGCCCTTGAGGGAGCCGATCATGACGCCCTGGGCAAAGTACTTCTGCACGAAGGGGTAGAGCAGCATGACGGGAGCGCTGGAGACGATGACAGACACGTACTTGATCTGGTTAGCCGTCCGGTACTGCTCCAGAATGGTCTCGCCGCTGCCGCCGGTGGTGCTCTCGGACGCGATCAGGATCTCCTTCAGCACGAGCTGCAGGGGGTAGAGATTCTCATTCTGCAGGAAGATCATGGCGTTGAAGTAGCTGTTCCACTGGCCGATGGCGTAGTAGAGAGCCATGACCGCGAGGATCGCCTTGGAAAGCGGAAGGACCAGCAGCGTGAAGATCTTGAACTCTCCCGCGCCGTCGATCTTGGCAGCTTCCACCAGGCCGTCCGGAATGCTGGATTCAAAGAAGGTTCTGGTCATAAACAGGTTCCACACCGACAGGATCGAGGGCAGGATGATCGCCCAGATCGTGTTGATGAGTCCCAGGCCGCTCATGACGTTGTAGAACGGGATCAGACCGCCGCCGAAGAACATCGGGATGATGAAGTAGATCATCAGGAACTTCTTGCCGGGGATGGTCTTCCGGCTCAGCGCCCAGCCGCCGGGGATCGTGACCGCCAGAGACAGCACCACGGTGAGAACCGTGTAAATGATGGTGTTGAGGTAGCCTCTCCACACGTCCGTGCGCTGCAGGATCTTGGCATAACCCTCAAAGGTGACCCTCACGGGGTACAGGATGACCTGGCCGCCCAGCACCGCGTCGGGATCGGAGAAGGAGGCGATGATGATGAAGTACAGAGGGTAGATAACGATGATCGCCAGGAGCGCGAGCAGGATCGTGTTGACGGCGTAGAACGCTCTGTCGCCGGCCGTCAGCTTGATCGGGCCGTTTTCTTTCTGTTTTCTTTTCAGCATGTCACTCGTCCTCCTTTACCACAGAGAATTCTCGGAGAATCTCTTCGAGGTCGTGTTGGCGATGATCAGGAGCACTACGTTGATGACCGAGTTAAACAGGCCGATGGCCGTGGCGTAAGCCTGATCGGGCACGCCGGTAAGGCCCTGCTTGTACACATAGGTGGCGATCAGCTCGCTGACGCCGAGGTTGCCGTCGGTCTGCATCAGCAGAGCCTTTTCGTAGCCGACGCCCATCAGACCGCCGATGGACATGATCAGCATCACGCTGACCATCGGCATGATGGCCGGCAGATCGACGTGGATCACACGCTGCCAGCGGGTCGCGCCGTCGAGGATGGCCGCCTCGTGCTGGCCTGGGTCAACGTTCGAAAGGGCCGCCACATAGATAATGGCGCTCCAGCCGAAGTCCTGCCAGTTGCTCGAAAGGATGTACATCGGGCGGAAGGCGGAGCTCTTGAGGAAGTAGGAAACGCGCTCGCCGCCGAAATGGGCGATGATGTTGTTCACCAGACCGTAACGGCCGAAGAACAGGGTCAGCATACCGACCATAACGACCAGAGAAATGAAGTGCGGGCCGTTGAAGATGGTCTGCAGAACCTTCGCGGTCTTGCGGCTCTTGGTGGCGTTGAGCAGCAGCGCAACGATGATGGGGAGCGGGAAGCCGATGATGAAGCCGTAGATGCACAGCAGGAAGGTGTTCTTCATCAGGGGCCAGAACTGCACGTCGGTAAAGAAGCGGGTAAAGTTCTGGAAGCCGATCCAGCGGGTATACTCACCGAGGATCGGATCGCCGGGCATGAAGTCCTGGAAGGCGATCAGCACGCCGTAGATCGGCAGATAGTTGAAGAGGAACACCACCAGCACAGCGGGAAAGATCATGACGAGGAAGGGATAGTTCTCACGGAGCCTTTTGAACCATCCGCCGCCCGGCTTCTTTACCGCCGCCGGAGTCTTTTTTGCAGAGTCCATACAGGTTTCTCCTTTCCGTTCGATAATATGAAAGTCAGACTCAGAACTCGAGGTTCCTGTCGTTCTCCTTGGAGAAGACGTGCGCGACGTTGCCCTTGAAGGAGAAGTGGACGGTATCCCCCTGCTTGTAGCTGCCCTTCATATCGATCGTCGGAACGATCACGATGACGTCCTTGCCGTCGGCATTGAGGTGCAGGTGGACGGAGGAGCCCATCATCTCAGCCACTTCGACCGTGGAGGAGATGCCCTTTTCCGCCACGTCGGTGTGCTCGGGGCGCACGCCCAGGGTAATGGGCTGGGACTGAACATCGTTTTTCAGCAGGCGCTCTTCCTTCTCGGGAGCGAGCTCTACCCTGATACCGCCGACTTCGACGAAGAACTTGCTGCCCTCGCGGACGAGCTTTGCGTCGAAGAAATTCATAACGGGCATGCCGATAAAGCCGGCGACGAAGAGGTTCGCGGGATGGTTGAACACTTCCTGCGGCGTACCGATCTGCTGGATATAGCCGTCCTTCATGATGACGATGCGGTCGCCCAGGGTCATGGCCTCGGTCTGGTCGTGGGTTACATAGATAAAGGTGGTGTCAATGCGCTCGCGGAGCTTGATGATCTCGGCGCGCATCTCGTTGCGGAGCTTCGCGTCAAGGTTGGAAAGCGGCTCGTCCATCAGCATCACCTTCGGCGCGCGCACGATGGCGCGGCCGATCGCGACACGCTGGCGCTGGCCGCCGGAGAGAGCCTTGGGCTTGCGCTCGAGGTACTGGGTGATGTCGAGGATCTCGGCAGCCTCGCGCACCTTCTTGTCGATCTCATCCTTCGGCGTGTGACGCAGCTTCAGGGAGAAGGCCATGTTGTCATACACGCTCATATGCGGGTACAGGGCATAGTTCTGGAAGACCATCGCGATGTCGCGGTCCTTCGGGGCAACATCGTTCATGAGCTTGCCGTCAATGTACAGCTCGCCGCCGCTGATCTCCTCAAGACCGGCAACCATGCGCAGCGTGGTGGACTTTCCGCAGCCGGAGGGGCCAACCAGAACGATGAACTCCTTATCAGCGATGTTGAGGTTGAACTCCTGCACTGCGACGACACCCTCGTCGGTGATCTGCAGATTGACTTTCTTCTTTTCCGGCTCATCAGCAGCTTTTTTCTTGCTCTTTTTCTGCTCGCCGCTGACAAAAGGATACACTTTTTTGATGTTTTTCAGTTGAACCTCTGCCATGTTTTGGCCTCCTCATGTTTTTTAGACAGACTGTACATCGATTTCTGCCTGTCTGCTGGAGAATCATCGGCTGATATTTTACAAAGTGTAAATGCTCATTTACACTTTGTGTTCTATCATTGTGCATATCGTATTCCAGAATTAACAGTTTGTCAATAAATTCTTTGATAGTTCCTAACAAAAACGTGAATTTATCTAATTTCTTTTCACTGATTTGTTGATTTCGCACAGGGCACTTTATTCAGTTTACAAAATGCACATCTTGCTTTTCCGTTTTGGCTATGATATAGTACAGAAAAGAATAAAAGAATGATTCCGGGGAGGAAAACGCATGGCGCTGCGACGCGTGACGATACAGGATATAGCCGAGGCCTGCGGCTTATCCAGAAATACCGTTTCCAAGGTCTTCAACAACCGCGGCGCGGTACAGGAGCCAACCAGACAGCTTGTATTAAAGAAAGCACAGGAGCTCGGCTATTTTCAGCTGGCGCTCGAGGACAGCACGCAGACCGATCTGCACACGCAGAACATCGCGCTGCTCACCCGCCATATGCCGGCCGACCACCATTTCGGTACCCTCTTCATCCCCGCCTTCGCCGCGCAGCTGAGCCGGGCGGGCTATACATTGATGATGTACGAGCTTTCCGAGGAGGAGCTTCGACAGGACAGCCTGCCGGCGCACATCAATCTGGAGCAGACGGCGGCGATCCTGTGTATTGAGCTCTTTGACAGGGCATATATCGACCGGATCTGCGAGCTTGGCCTTCCAACCATGCTTGTCGACGGCTATCCCGGCGCAATCTCCTCGCTGATGAACTGTGACAGAATCTCCATGGAGAACATTTCGAGCACAATGGCGCTGGTGGACGGGATGATCTCCCGAGGCGCTCGCAGCATCGGCTTTATCGGCGACCCGCACCACTGCAACAGCTTCAACGAACGCTGGTCCGCTTACTGCGACACGCTCTCCAGATCCGGCATCTCTCAGGACGAATCGGTCTGTATCCTCGATCCCGACGACTCGCCTTACAACGATCCCTCCTGGCTCTCCGACAGGATCCGGCGGATGCCGCGGCTGCCCGACGCCTTTCTCTGCGTTAACGACTATATAGCGATCCATGTGATGAACGCGCTGAAACAGCTGAAGCTGTCCATCCCCGGTCAGATCATGGTGGCGGGCTTTGACGGTACGGCGCAGTCCGCCGTTGTGGAGCCTTCGCTGACCACGGTGCAGATCCCGGGGGCCGAGATCGGCCGTGTCGCGGCCGACGTGCTGCTCAACCGCATCGCAAATCCCAGCCGTCCCCCGATCAGCGTCAATGTGAAAACCACGCCGATCTGGAGGGAGACAACGAACCGGAAATAATAGATTTGCGAAAACACTCTTGATATAATAAATAATCTCCGGATGGAGACGAGGACCACTCCCCGTTTCTCCATCCGGCGTTTTTTTATTCTATTTTCCTATTGACGCGCGATTTTCTGAATTCGTCTCCTGTCGGCCGCACAGCAGAGCAGACCTGACAGCAAGAGACACGCTCCTGTGAGCCAGTAGACAGTGCTCAGCCGATTCGTTGTGCCGTAAATCTCCAGAATGCCCTGAAAGATGCTTCCGACTGTCAGAACGGCGATCCCCGAATTATACAGACATCGCGCAGGGATGCCGACGTGCTGCCAGGCGGAGCTGATCAGCAGAAGCGTATAGGGGATCACGCCGCCCAGCAGCGGAAACAGAAATGCGAGGATCATAAACATGGAGTACACCTGATGACTGAAGCACTCATATACCGCCGCAAAAACTGCTGTTCCGATCGCCGCCGCGGCAAAACTGTTTCTTTCCCGAAGGATTTTTGACATATCGCTCCCTCCTCAAATATACAGGATATCTGTCACGGCCCGCTCGCTGATGCTGCGGCCGCTGGTCGGCTGGTTGACGACGGATCCCTCATAGACCATGGTGGAAGAGCCGCCGCCGTCCAGATTATACGCGGTCTGTACCCCGATGCTCTGCATAAACTCCGCCAGCTCATACAGGCTCAGTCCTTCACTTTCCTCGGTGCGTCCGTCGGAAACAACAAAGACATAATGATTCTCCCCGAGGATACCGATCGCCGTGCGCGGGTTGCTGGCCTTGGCGCGATCCACCTCATCATTGGTGTCAACAATGATCTCGCCGTCCTGCACCAGACCGGGGCCGAAGGAAAAGACCTGCACCGCGCCGCTGTCCAGCAGCTCCTGCGCCGTGATCTCGGATTCGTTGATGATCGAAAAGCTGCCGTCTGCGTAAATCACCAGATCCTCCTGATTCTTTGCCGCCGTATCCCGATAGAGCACGCCGTTTCGGATCACATAGCCCTTTTCCCGCGAGCCGTAGTTGTCGCCGTTGATGGCAAGCGTCGCACCGACAAGCGCCGCGGTGTCCGAGGCGTAAGCCGCGACGTTACGGCCGTAGCTGTTCTGCGAGAAAGCGGTTTTGAGCTGGCTTGCGGAAGACAGCTGCACCTCCGCCACATAAACCGTCGTATCATTGACGCGATACTCGGTGATTTCGATCTGCGCTTCCCCGCTTTCATTGGTTTCAGAAGCTGTTGCCGTGTGCTCCACGGCGCTCTGAGCTGCCGAGCTGCTGTTTCCCCGTGCGGCAAGGGCATGGCTCTCGCAGGTTGCTGCCTGGCTCACTTCCTGTGCCTGTGCGCTCGGCTCTACCGTCTCATAGATTCGGCTTATGACAAAGGTATCCATCAGCGCATAAGTGGTAAACGCAAGCAGACAAAGGGAGAAAAAAATGGAATAAATCTTTTGAAATCGTCTCATGGCTGTCCTCCTTGATTATCAAGCTCTTTGTGCTGTTGTCCGTCTGGCGGAGCCGGCCTTTCATTGCCGGGCTCCAGTGCTTCGTTTTTAAGGCACGACTTTTCCCGCGCGGCCCCTTTCACTTATCAATAAGAGATGATCAGCAGAAAAAGTGGGGTCGCTGTTGTCAGTGACCCCACTTTAACTCTCAAACCTTAATTGAACCTGAAAGATGGCTCACATTTTGCCGGACAACCGAGCTTGCATGGCATTGAAGCTGCGGACGGTAAATTGTGAGGATGTTTCCCGTTGATAATGACCAAAGTGCATTTCAGATAGCCGTATGTGTTTTTTCTTGGAACGACAGCATGATTCCTTCCGCTACACGTTCCATATGATCTCGGCGCACCCGTCGCCGACTTCGATCCGACGGATGAACTGGGCGGCGAGCGCCTTTTTGCCTTCAAAATCGAGCTCAGAAAAGATCAGCTTCCGCGGAAGGACGGAACGTCCGGCATCCCGCCTCCGGGCGTCGATCAGCACATGGCGTTCTTCTTCCAGACGCGACAGCGCGCGCTGCAGATACACCGGGCTCATATCAGGGCTCTCCGAAAAGGCGTCGACCAGACGATCAATGCGCCGATCCAGCTCCTTAAATGCTTCGTCAAAGCTGCCCTCCCGCTCTTCCGAAACGCTTTCCTCCGGCAGCTCGTCGAGCATCCGCTGGATCTGTGCCTCGATCTCCGCCTCAAGCGTGTCCAAATCAGCACGAATGCTTGCCGAGCACTGATAGACATTGTACTTTCCGCTGCATTGGAGATAGCGCGCTCCGCCGTCCTTATAGGCGATCTTCAGCGCATATCCGCAGGACGAGCATTTGAGCAGGCCGGTCAGCCAGCTGTGTTTTCCCTTGCCGCTGTTTCCGATCTGCGCGTTCCTATGCAGCTTGTCCTGGCAGCGCAGCCAGAGCTCCGGCGGGATAAAACCGGCGCTGTTGAGAACGGAAACACTCTGATCCCGAACGTCCGTATATTTTTTTGCCGCCTGATCGCGTTTGCCCACGACGAGCACGCCGTGAATGCCGTCGAAATCCTCCGGCGGCGAAGTGACCGACGCGCCGAGCGCCTGAAAATGGAGGCGCACGTCCTCGTTGGCCATCACATAGCACGGCGTATGTAAGAGTCTCGAAAGGGAAACGTTATCCCAGGTATCCCGTTTCGGCCCGCGGATTCCCTTCTCGTTGAGCATTCTTGCAACCGAGCTGAGGCTCGCGCCCTCTTTGTCATAGGCCTCAAAAATGTGCCGTACGGTCTCGCTCTTCTCCGGGTCGATCACAAGCGTCGGGGCGCTCCTCCCCCGCCTGTCCATGCAGCGGCCAATTGAAAAACCGTAGGGCGGAACGCCGCCGGGCCAGGAGCCGAGGCTGGCGCGCTTATAGTAGTTGTCCCTGACGCGCTCGGCCGTGGTCTCCCGCTCGAGCTGCGCGAAGACCATAATGATATGCAGCATCGCCCGACCCATCGGCGTCGAGGTGTCGAAATTTTCGCTGATGCTGACAAACTCGACCCGGTTTGCCCTGAGGATCTCCCAGAGCTTGCCGAAATCGGCAACCGAGCGGGAAAACCTGTCCAAGCGGTAGACATAGAGCTTTTCGATTTTGCCGTCTCTGATGTCCCTGAGCAGCCGCTGAAAATCCGGCCGCTGGGTATTCTTTCCGGAATACCCGCGGTCCCGATAGACCCGCAGCTCTTCCCCGGCGGCTTTGCAGCAGAATTCGATCTGACTTTCGATCGAAATGCTGTTTTTCTTTTCCACCGACTGCCGCGCGTATACCGCCTTTGCCATCAAGGCGCATCCTCCTGCCGCTCTTTCGGCGACAGAAGCTGGCGGCAGGTCTTTTTGATGCTCCTGAGTTGCTCTTCGCGCTCTTCTTCGGTATAGTCGGGATGCGTATGCTTGATGATCATATCCTGGCCTCCTGCTTTCAAGCTATGCAGGGTACCGGTTTATGATTCATCTGGAAAGTCGAGCTTGCCATATACGCATGCTTCGGACTTTCTTCTTGCAATGGCGCGGTATTGCCGATATAATAAAGTCAGAATCTTCGGAAAAAAACAAAAAAACGGAGGATGCGCCATGAAACAGGCAAAAGCGGAGACCCGCCTCGGCTATCAGTCCACCCGGAAGGAGTATTTCGCTTACTGTGCGTTCTTCCTGGGCCAAAACCTGCTCTGGGGCTATGCGGGCTACATCGAGACCTTTCTGACGGATATCGGCATCGCGGCTGCGACGGCGGCGGCGATCCTGATCCTGCCCAAGCTGTGGGACGCCGTCAATGACGTGCTCTTCGGCTACATCGTCGACCGGCACATGTTCAAAAACAAGCAGAAGTTCATGCCCTGGGTGCGCATCGGCACCTCGGCCGTCGGTATCACGACCATCGCCCTCTTCGCCATTCCCCAGTCCATGTCGGACACCGGCAAGGTGGTGTGGTTCCTCGTCGCCTATATCCTCTTTGACCTCTGCTACACGATCCTGGACGCCCCAGCCTTCGCCGTGACCACCGTCATGACCTCCAACGTACAGGAGCGCACCGGCATCATCGCCGGCGGCAAGCTCTGGTCGATGGTCGGCGGTGTGGTCTCCACGGTGCTGATTCCCGCTATCCGCCCGCAGCTCGGCTGGCTGACGGCCTGCATCGTGTTCGTGGTGGTCTCGATCATTCTGATGATCCCGATGCTCTTCACGGTCAAGGAGCGGCACTCCGAGGAGGTCCTCGCCACCGAAAACCCGACCTTCAAGGAAATGCTCCACTACCTCAAAAACAACAAGTACCTGATTTTCGTGCTCATTGCCATGCTGCTGCTCGGCCTGTCGAGCGTGGAGCAAAAGATGGCGATCTACATGGGACGCATCTGCCTCGGGCAGGAAAACATGGCGACCCTTGTGGCCGGCGGCAGCGCCATCTCCATCATCGCCGTCTCCGCCATCGTCCCGGTGCTCGCCAAAAAATGGGACAAGTTCGACGTTCTCTGCGTCGGTCTCGCCTTCGCCGTTGTGATGGATATCGTCTGCTATTTCGTGGGCTACGGCAATCTTGTCATCGCGCTGATCCTGATCATGCTCAAGTGCACCGGCCTCGGCTTCTGGCAGGTCATCATTTACATGCTCATTGCCGACACCGTGGAATACGGCACCTACAAATCCGGCACGCGCGCCGCCGGCATCACCTTCAGCCTGCAGGCCTTTATCGCCAAGCTGAAAAACGCCCTGATCGGCAGCATCGTCCTGCTGAGCCTCTCCGCCGTCCACTTTGTGGAGGGCGAGAACGCCGTGCAGCCCGTGGGCGTGGCCAAGGGCGTGTGGGCGCTGTTCAATCTGCTGCCCGCGGCGGGCTTCACGGTCGCGCTGATCATCCTGCTGCTGTTCTACAAGCTGCGCAGCAAAGACGTGCAGACCATGTCGCAGTACAATAACGGACAGATGAGCCGCGAGGAAGCCGAAGGCCTGCTTGCCGCCAAGTACGGGAACGCGGCCAAATGATCCGTTCTGAGCTGTTTACAGAGACTTATCCTAACGGGGATCTGCAGCGGGTGCAGGTCCTCCGTATGGACGACTGGGGCGCGCTGCGGTTTTTCCGCGGCGCGCCCGATCCCGCTGCGCTGCACGGCTATGCGCGGATCTATCGCCGTTTTCTGATCCCCGCCTGCCCGTGGATCTTCGGACAGATGCTGATGTTTCATCTCCCCGACAGCTTGGAACGGCTGCTCCCCGATCACAGCGGCAGCGAGCCGCTGCTGACTGCGGCTGAAGTGCTGCGCCGCGACGTGATATTGCGCGACGGGCGGCCCGTGTTCCGAAGCCGGGATGCGCAGTTTCTCTATGCGGCGCTGGAAAAAGCCGACTGTATCGAGATCATTTGCGGAAAGCTCCCCTTCACTCGCGTCATTCCGGTCAGCTCGTCGGGCTTTTTGCTGAGCAAGAATGCGGAAGCTGCGCAGATGCGGGTCAACGCGTCCTTCTTTATCCTCGATCCCTTCGACTGCGCCACGCGCTACGATACGGTGGGTACGCCCTTCGGTCTGGCCGTGCAGGAGGGCGAAATCCTCTCCCCGCCGCTCTACAGACGCGAGGCGCTGACGGTTTATCGGGACGGGCGCGTGCGTGTGGAAACGCCTTCACTGGAGAGCTTGACTGTCCATCTTGGCGGCAGGACACTCTGTCCCGGGCGGGATACGGAGCTGTTTAACCGCCCGGAACGCAGGAAAACGCCGCGCGGCTCCGGCTGGGATTATGTGATCATCGGCCGAAAGCTCGTGGACCTTGTTCCTGCAGGCGGATGTGAGATCCCCGCCTCCGGCTTTGTGCTCCGCGCCGCGGAAAAGCTCGCCGACCCCGGAGAGGCTGTGACCTACAGAGGAATGGAGGACGTGCTGTTTGCCGTACAGGCGGGCAACAGCCTGCTGCGCGACGGGGTAAAAACCGATCATTTTGTCTCCACATTCTACAACATCCGTCGTCCCTGGCACATCCCCTATCCGCCGAGCCTCTATCCGCTGGATTATGACAAGGCCCGCGCGGCGCGGATCGCGCTTGGCGCAGACAAAGACGGAAAGCCTCTGCTGCTCTGGGCCGAAGGCGCGGCCAAGATCGGTTATCAGCAGGGAGTGGACAGCTGCGGCGCCAGCCTCAGCGACTTTGCTCGGCTCTGTGAAAAGGCCGGGATGGTAAACGGTGTGAATCTGGACGGCGGCGGTTCGGCGCAGATCCTGCTCTGCGGCAGCCGCGCGCTGCGTATCTCCGACCGCGACGAAAGCGGTGCCGAGACCGAGCGCACGATCCCTCTGGGACTGACGGTGGAATAACATTATGACCATCATCGCTAAACATAACTTATTGTTTTTATTGTTATGTAAACAGGTTATTTGCTTTTAAATCCCTCTGCCGTGCAGAGGGATTTATTATTGCATTATGATCATTATTGGTTTCCGGAGCTTAACAAGAAAATGAATGATACGTCGGGACGACCTTTGCCACGAGCTCGCGGATGTTTTCGTCGCCGGCGGAGGCGGCTTCAAGGAGCTCTTCCATCTGGTGGATGAAGACCGTCTCGTCAAAGACCAGCGGGTGGCCGATGTGGATCAGCTTGTTTTTGGTCTTCTCCATGCCCTCCTCGGCCATCAGCTTCTCTTCATACAGCTTTTCGCCGGGGCGGAGACCGGTGTACTCGATCCTGATGTCCACGTCCGGCTGCAGCCCGCAGAGCTTGATCATGTTCCGCGCCAGCGTGTCGATCTTCACTGGCTCGCCCATGTCGAAGACAAAGATTTCGCCGCCCTTGGCATAGACGCCCGCCTGCAGGACGAGACTCACAGCCTCCGGGATCGTCATGAAGTACCGGATAATGTCCGGGTGCGTCACTGTGACCGGCCCGCCGTCCCTGATCTGCTGCTTGAAGAGAGGGATCACCGAGCCGTTGGAGCCGAGGACGTTGCCAAAACGCACCGCAGCGAACTCGGTTTTTGCATCCTTGGTTATGTGCGTGATCTTCTCCCCGTGGCCGCACAGCGGCGGGAGCGTGTCGCCTCTCCCCTCGCCGATCACGCGGGAGAAGGTCTGCACCACCATCTCGCAGATGCGCTTCGAAGCTCCCATGACGTTCACCGGATTGACCGCCTTATCGGTGCTGATGAGGACAAAGCGTTTGCAGCCGTGCGCTGCCGCGGCGTAGGCGGTTTTGTAGGTCCCGATACTGTTGTTCTTGATCGCCTCGCAGGGACTCATTTCCATCAGCGGCACGTGCTTGTGCGCCGCCGCGTGGTACACGATGTCCGGGTGGTATTTGGCGAAAATCTGATCCAGTCTCCGACTGTCTCTGACGGAACCGATCAGCGTCACTAAATCCAGCTCCGGATATTTGTGCTGCAGCTCGAGGCTGATGGTGTAGGCGCTGTTCTCGTAGATATCCAGGATAATGAGCTGTTTCGGCTCATGCCCCGCGATCTGACGGCAAAGCTCGCTGCCAATAGAACCGCCGCCGCCCGTGACAAGGATCGTCTTGCCCTTGAGTTGGGTGAAGATCTCGTCCATATCCACGTGGATCTGCTCGCGGCCCAGAAGATCGGCGATATCGACCTCCTTCATGTCCGCCATGGATACTTCGCCGTTGATGATCTGGTACATGCCGGGGAGTGTCATCAGCTCGCAGCCTGTCTCGTTGCAGATGCTCAGGATATCCCGAAGTTCCTGTCTGGACGCGCTTGGGATCGCAACGTATATCTTATCGACCTTGTATTTCTCGACATTGGCAAGAATATCTTCCCGACCGCCGACGACCGTGATGCCCTCAACAATCCGGCCCCACTTGTTCTTGTTGTCGTCGATGATGCAGACGACCTGATCCGTGACCTCCTTCGCACCGGAGATGTCCCGGAGGATCATCTGTCCGGCCTGTCCCGCACCGATCAGCATGACCCGCTTTTTATTGGCGGAGTTTTTGAGCCGCGACCGCAGCAGATTCATGAAGCGGTAGGAGAATCGGATCGCCAGCACCAGGCAGAATTGGATGAGCGTGCCGAGGATATAATACGAGATCGGCATCCGGCAGAAGAAAGCCGTGATGCAGACGCCGTGGAGCGCCGCTGTGATCGCCGTCGCGACCGCTACGCGCCACAGCTCCGTAAAGCTCGCAAACTGCCAGATACTCTTGTACAGCTTGAGGAACCAGAATACAAGGAAGCACATCAGCGTGTAGATCGGCGTAAACTGCTTCCAGGCAGTCAGATAATTCCCGCTGATCATTGTAAAGCGCAGGTCAAAGCGCAGCCATAGAGCGAGGAAAAACGCGCCGTTGACCGCGATGACGTCGTAGATGATCAGATAAATCATGATGAGCTGCCAGTGCTCGAGCTTCAGCAGCCTGGCAAGGCGGTTACTCAACTGCCGCATGGCTTTCTCTCCCAATTCTTTCAAAATGCCCCGATGCGGACACTGTTTGCATCGGGGCATTCTGCGTCTTTTTCTTATTGTTTATCCCAGTACATCCACCGTGCCGGTCATGCTGCTCGCGGTATAGCCGTAACCGCTGATCTCGCAGGTGTAGCTGCCCGCATCCTCTTCCGTGACCGAAGCAAAATACAATCTGCTTTCCGTCGCGCCTTCCAGCTTCTCGCCGTCCTTGTACCACTGGAAGCTCATCGGGTACTGCTTCGTATCCACGCTGACGGATACATCCAGCTCTACCGGCTCACCGGTATAGGTGCGGTAGCTGTCCGGGTTGCGGGTGACCGTGAGACTCAGAACCGGCTTTTCATACACGGTCGCAGGCTCTGTCTCGATCCTACCGCCGTCAGCGGTCGTGATCACGCACTTGTACTGCTGACCGACGCGTGCCTTGATGACCGGTACCGTGATCGTCGCCGTCTTTGCGCCGCTCATTCCGGAGGCCTGCCAGGTGCTTCCCTTGGCGCTCTTGAAGTACCAGCGGTAGCTCAGGGCCGCACCGGTATCCGCGCTGGCCTCGACCGTCGCCGTGCCGTTTTCGTTAAAGAAGGCATAGATATCCGCGGGCTGCGTGTCGATGCTGATGACGCTCGGCACCGGCTCAAGGATCGTCACAACGTCGGACTCGACCCTGCCGCCGTCAGCGGTCGTGATGATGCACTTGTACTGCTGCCCGATGCGTGCCTTGATGACCGGTACCGTGATCGTCGCCGTCTTTGCGCCGCTCATACCGGAGGCCTGCCAGGTACTGCTGTTGACGCTCTTGAAGTACCAGCGGTAACTCAGCGCAGCGCCGGTGTCCGTGCTGGCCTCGACCGTTGCCGTGCCATTTTCACCGATGTGCACCTGAATATCCGCTGGCTGGCGGTCGATCGTAATGACGCTCGGCAGCGGCTCAAGGATCGTGACAGCCTCGGACTCAGCCCGTCCGCCGTCCGCGGTCGTGATGATGCACTTATACTGCTGCCCGATACGCGCCTTGGTGACAGGAACCGTGATCGTCGCCGTCTTCGCGCCGCTCATGCCGGACACCTGCCAGGTGCTGCTGTTTACCCCCTTAAAATACCACTGGTAATTCAGCACTGCACTGGTATTGCAGCTCACTTCGACACTTGCTGTCCCGTTCTCGCCGATGTGCGCCCGGATATCCGCAGGCTGACGGTTGATCGTGACCACACTGGCATTGGCGTTGACGACCCGAACAGCTTCCGTCTCGATGCTGTTGCCCGCTGCGGAGGTAATGACGCACTTATACTGCTGGCCGAGACGTGCCTGCGTGACCGGCACCGTGATCGTCGACGTCTTCGCGCCGCTCATGCCGGACACCTGCCAGGTGCTGCTGTTCACGCCCTTGAAATACCACTGGTAGCTCAGCGCACTGTCGGCAGAGGCCACGACCGTTGCCGTCCCCTTCTGTCCGATTGCCGCTGAAATGTTTTCCGGCTGCTGCGTGATCGTGATTTCTCCCGCCGCATAGGCGCTTGTGCCAAGCAGCAGTGTCAAAACCATTGCCAGCAGACATCCGCAGATAAGTAGCTTTTTCATTTTCCGAACCTCCACTTTGTATTCTTCCCGGTCTGATTATGACCGCCTGCACTCTTGTTATTTATTTCCGCGCTTCTTTTGGTCTGCGCTGTAATTGCTCTCATAGGAATAGTGCCCGTAACGCTTGTAATATCCGTATTTGCCGTAGCGGCTGTAGCGGCGGTAATAGCCATAGCGCTTGCCGTAGTAGCGGCCGTTGTTCTGGTGGTTCACCTGGTTGAGGATCACGCCAAGGATCGTGCAGTTTGTGTTCTTCAGTTTGGCCACGACCTGCTGCGCCATCTTGTAGTGGATTTCACCCGCGTTGAGCACAAGGATCGCCCCGTCACAGAAGGGTGCCAGCACCGCGGCGTCCGTCACCACGCCGAGAGGCGCAGAGTCAATGATGACATAGTCGAAGCGGTTGCGGGCAAATTTCACCAGATCGCCCATATCCTCGCCGGCCAGCAGCTCCACCGGGTTTGGGGGGTATTCGCCCGTCGGCAGCAGGCAGATGCCGGATTTTTTATCCGTGTACAGTGCTTCGCCCAGATCACATTGTCCTGAAAGGTAATGGGACAGGCCTTTCGTGATCTTTCCCGCCAAGATGCGATCCTTCATGACAGATTTTCGCATATCCGCATCGACGAGCAGCACGCTTTTGCCGAGCTCGGTGAAGCTGCGGCAGAGGTTCACGGCCAGCGTCGTCTTGCCCTCGTTCTGCACCGCGCTTGTCAGCAGGATCACTTTCTTATCTTTTCCGCTAAACTGGATATTCGTCCGCAGAGACTTCATCTCTTCGTTGATGGCATAGGGCAGCTCTGTGAATTCCAGCTCAATTTCGTTAGACATACTCTTTATTCACCTGTAATTATCTTTTTCGGGTTCTCTTGCAGCAGTTTCTCTGCCAGTTCTGTGCTGAATTTGCGCGCCAGATAGCTCTGGCATTCCCGCAGCCTCGGCGGGCGGAAGTCCGTGCTGTGCGCATCCGATGCGATCACATCCACAAGACCGCTTTTCAGCAATGTGTGAACAAACCTCTTGACCGCTCTTCCGTCATAGCCGAGCACCGCATCCGCATTGACCTGGATCAAGGCTCCTACCTGATGAAGCTGCTCAATTACTTCCGGAGACGCCGCCGGGTAGCGTTCCACATGGGCAACCAGCGGTATGTAGCCATGCTCCAGAATCTTCTCAACACTTGCAAGGATCTGCTCCGCGCTGTGCTGCGAGGAAAACTCGGCAAGGATCGTATTCTTCCCGATCGGGAGGATACTTCCCTCTTTTAGCTTTTCC
>ODAJ014749563.1_pt1 | contig 16068 bp, 18 predicted proteins | sample 1539241 | NCBI WGS metagenome assembly ODAJ01 (sample SAMN02144231, study PRJEB22623) | gut metagenome | biome: sheep rumen | host: Ovis aries | place: New Zealand
CATTTCTCAGTTTATGACTGCAATCTTTCAGTAGTCATCATATGCCACTTACCATTCAATTTTCCTTCACTTGACGGTAGTAAGAACCCCTCTGTTTTACTACCATTTGACTACCATTGACGGCATCATCTTGCCGCATTTTGCCGCATTTCGGCTTAAGACTGACATTGTGACGCCGAACTACAGGCAAAAGTATGCCCGGCAAATCGCGGCAAACTGCGGCAACGCCACCGACGGCTGACTACCATTTTACTACCATGGCCTTTAGTTAAACCGCTATATGCAGTATTTAAAGTTCTTGGCAAGCACTACATATAGTGGTTTTTCTTGACTGAATAGCGCAATTGTAAGAATCGTACGCATTTAACCGGGTAATCCGTAAGAAAACTTCGCGGATGAATGAAAAAATATCCCCAAAAGGTCTTGACTTGGAGTTAACTTCAGGGTTTATGATTTGTAATGCTAATAAATGTGAACCGCTGAGGTGAAGAAATGACGATCAAAGAAGCTGCTGAGAAGACAGGGGTCAGCGTTGATAATCTACGTTTCTATGAAAAAATTGGGTTGATACCTGCTGCTCCGAGGACATCGTCGGGCATCCGCAATTACGACGAGGCGACGCTCTCCTGGGTTGAGTTTGTTCTGCGCTTCAAGAGAAGCGGAATGCCGCTCGAAACGATCCGCCGCTATGTGGAGCTGGCCTTGCAGGGAGACAGCACCAAGCAGGAGCGGAAGGAGCTTTTACTTGCTGCGAAAGAGGATCTTCTGAAAAAGCAGGAACAGATCCAGGAGAGCCTTGACGTTATTAACTATAAGCTGGACACATATGAGCAAAAGTGCGGCCCCATTACCGCAGAGATGGTGGCGGCGTGGAAAGCCAAGCAGCCCAGCAAATGAAACAGAAGATAATACGCCTGTTTAACTGAGCTGCTGGAAAAATTCAATATCATCATAAAAAGGAGACAAAATGACATGAAAAAGAACATCGGCGCAACACTGGCACTTTATCCCTGCCCGGTGATCGTGGTAGGCGCAATGGTAAACGAAAAACCCACCTGGACGCTTGCCGCCCATGCCGGAACCGTGGCCCATACCCATTTGATGGTGTCGCTGATGCAGGCGCACTACATCAACAAGGGCATTCGCGAAAATGGGAAGCTCTCCGTCAATGTGGTGGACGCTTCCTGGCTGGCAAAGGCGGACAAGATGGGAACCATCTCAGGCAGCAAGGTTGACAAGTCCGAAGAATTTGCCTGGACCATGGGCGAAAACGGCGCTCCCCTCATTGACGAGGCAAAGGTGTCCATCGAGTGCGAGGTAGACGGAAATTATGAATGGGAACACTTTGACCAGTCTATGTGTAAGATCCTCGCGACCTATGCTGACGAGAGCGTTCTCAACGAAAAAGGTAAGATCAACTATCACGTCTTCAAGCCCGCGATGTTTGAGTTCCCAACCTACGAGTATTTTGAACTGGGCGACAAGCTTGGCGACTGCGGCCGAATGAATGGATAAGAAAAAATGCACGTCAAGGAGAAAAAGGTCGAGCTGATCGAACTGTTCTATGATTTGATCTATGTCTATGCCATCTCTCGGCTGACGCTGCTGATCGAAGAACCGGAGGGCGGGATTATTCCGCTCCCCGGCTTTTTCCGTTACCTGGTGATATGCTTTGTTATTCTTCAGGCCTGGCTATACCTGACAAACTACGTTAACCGTTATGGTCGCTGGAAATGGTATGAGTACGTATTGACAACGGTCAACATGACGGCTGCGGTCTATATGGCAAACACCATTGATACCGACTGGGGCGAGATGTCGACAACCTTCAACCTGATGAAATATAAGGGAGCCAGGGCAATATGAAAATCGTTATCTTGATGGGAAGTCCGAATAAAAACGGTTCCACAAGGATATTGGCCGATTTCTTCGTGCAGGGCGCGGAATCGGCCGGGCATAGCTGCGAAGTTATTGATGTCTGTCGGGCTGACGTTCACCCCTGCACAGGCTGTGTGTACTGCGGGTATGAGGGCCCGTGCGCTCAGAAGGATGGCATGACGAGGATACGGAACACGCTGCTCTCAGCGGACATGGTGGTATTCGCCACGCCGCTTTACTATTACGGTATGTCCGCACAGTTAAAAACCGTGGTAGACCGTTTCTGCGCATTCAGCAGCAGCTTGAACAGCAAAAGCCTGCGCTCAGCCCTGCTTTCTGTTGCATGGAATAGCGATGACTGGACGTTTGAGGCGCTTGAAGCGCATTACAAAACCCTTGTACGTTATATGAACATGAAAAACGAAGGCTCGGTTCTCGGCTATGGATGCGGGACACCGGCCATGACGAAAAGAAGCAAATATCCCGCTCAGGCCTATGTTTTGGGGAAGAACCTAAAATAACGTATCAAACAGAAAGGAACTCGGGCATGACTATGAAAACAGGGAAAATGATTTTTCACTTCTTCCTCGTATTGGTTTTGGCTCTTTCATTCTCCGGATGCGGGAAACAGCCGGTATCAGATAATCCGGTTCCTAAAACGGAAAGCACGGAGATTTCTGTCGCTGACCAATCCAATAACAGGCAGGAAGAAACAAACACAAATGTTTCAGAGCAGACAGAGAACGGAACACTTGACGAAGATGTGGCGCCGGATACCGCCGTTTCAGACTCTTCTGCTGCGAGTGGAAACGAAGCCACACAAGAGGATACACAGGCTGAAGCTCAGGAGGAAACAGAAGCTATGCTGCAGATGAGAATTGGAGACACGCTTGTCGCCGTAGATTGGGAAGATAACGATTCCGTCCAGGCGCTGAGGGATTTGTGCATGTCGCACTATATGTGAACGAACTGGAAGAAGCGCGAGATTTCTTCGTAAACTATCTTGAAGGGCATTTATTCTGAGGGGGTCACAAGGCGCCATCTGAGGTGTAACCAAAGCGCATGGAAAACCAAGATTTTCCTGTAAAATCAAGGGTTTTAAGGCCAACGTACCACGAAACCCAAGCGTGCCAATTTCTCTGAGTTTTTTGAAAAATCGAAAATTTGTTAGATGGGTGTTAGAATGCCTGCTGTTGCAAAAGATAATGAACGGAATTTAAGAGTTCAGTTTTGGAGGAAAACATGAATACAAATAAGTCCTTTTTCGAACGTAACGGCGGCACCTACAGACAGGTCGGAGATTACCTGCTCCCCAATCTGACAATTGACGAATCCGAGCAACAGCCCATCGGAAAGTATGGTCGATTGCGGGAACGGTATCTGAAGAAATATCGACCGGTGCTGTACACCAATCTGCTGACGACCGGCAAACTGGATCATCACCTGGCCGAGATTGATGAGGCCTGCGAGGAGCGCATGAATCTTCTCATCCGCCAAATGGCCGAGCAGGAAGGCGTGACCGAAGTACTCAAGGCCGCCGATCAGATGGAATGGGTGCGCCGCATGAACAGCATCCGCAGCCGAGCGGAAGAGATTGTGCTGAGCGAGCTCGTCTACGTATCATAGAAAGTACAGGAACCAAATATGCGAGGACAGGAGATCTCTCTCCTGTCCTCATTTTCGCATTCAAGGATTCACGTGCTGTCTCTGCCTGTACCTTGCGCAAAAAACGCCAGTTTTCGGCTGCAGCAGGCACGGATCAGCTCGCTGTCATGGGTGACCACGAGAATCGTTGCCCCCATGCCCTGCAGCTGCCGCAAAAGCGCCGCTGTCTCCATCATGTGGGCGTAGTCCAGGCCGCTGGTAGGCTCGTCCAAAAGAAGGATCTTCCGCCCGGAGGCCAGAGCGCAGGCAATGGCGAGCCGCTGCTTCTGTCCGCCGGAGAGACTCTGAGGATGCCGGTCCAGAAAGCCGTCAAGATCCAGCTGCGTCAGGATTTCTATCGCCCGCTCCTTTTCATTGGCCGTTCCCTTGGGCAGAGAAATCAGCACCTCGTCCAAAACGCTCTCGGTGAAGAGCTGGTTGCCGGTGTCCTGCATGACCATGAAACAGAGCTTCTGCCGTGCCTTGCGGTCATAGCGCTTCCCGTCAAGCTCCAATGTGCCCCGGCAGCGCTTCTCCAGACCGCAGAGGCAGGAGAGAAAGCTGGTCTTTCCTGCGCCGTTGGTGCCGGTGATGGCGGTGATTTCCCCGGCGGCAAGCCGCAGCTCCGGGAAATCAAAGATCACCTTCCCGGAGCCCGGGTAGGTGAAGCGGAAATCCCGCAGGATGATCTCCCGGTCGCCCTCTTTGCGGGCCGGCAGCTCGATCTGATCCGGTGCCTCCTGCGTGATCGAGCGCAGGCCCATGTCGGCAAGCTGCGCATCGGTCAGCGCGTCCTTTTTCTCACCGCTGAGTTCCTTTACGATCCTGCCGCCCCGCAGGATCACCGCCCGGTCGATCAGATCCCAGAGATACGCGATCCGATGTTCGGCGGCGATGATGGTCTTACCCTGGCGATTCCAGAGTTGGATCAGTTCCCGAAGAGCCATGGTCGATGCAGCATCCATATTGGCGGAGGGCTCATCCAGGAGGATGATTTCCGTCCCTGAGACATCCACCGAGGCACAGGCGATCTTCTGCTTCTCCCCGTCGGAGAGACGGAAGATGTTTCGATCCATGAGTTTCTCCAGACGGAAGCGGGCCACCGTGCCGTCGATCCGTTCATAGATCTCCCGCTCCGGAAGACCGCGGTTTTCACAGCCGAAGGCCAGCTCCCCGGTGGTGTCCACGTTATAAAACTGGCTGCGCGGGTTTTGGAAAACCGTGCCCACCTGCGCGGCTGTTTCATAGAGCTCCCGCTCCTGTACGCTCTGGCCGTCGACGGTCACGCTGCCCTCAACAACACCGGGATAGAAGTGCGGGATCAGACCGTTGATCAGTCGCAGGATCGTGGTCTTGCCGCAGCCGGAAGGCCCGGTCAGCAGAACAAATTCTCCGTCCCGCACCGTCAGACTGACATCCGAGAGGCTGCTTGCCTGTTCGCTGTTGCTTTCTCCCAAGCCGTAGCGGAAGCTCACATGTTTCAATTCTACCATAGCGCCACCCCACAGATCTCCAGGATCCAGACCGCGATCACGAACAGGCATCCGGCCAGCAGAACACAGTCCTGCGCCCGGAAGCCGATCCGGCAGATGTTCGTCCGGCGCACAGGGCCGCCCAGCCCCCGGGTCAGAGCGGAGGCGGAGAGCTCCTCCCCGATGCGCACGGTTGAGGTCATCATGGGCACCAGCTGATATTCCAGCACCTGCGTTCCCTTGGCGCCGCCCAGATGAATGCCCCGCATGCGCATGGCCCGGCGGATGGAGCGCCACTCCGCCCCGATGGTGGGAAAGAGCCGGAACATCACCGACATGGGGATCGTGACAGCCTGGGGCATGTGCAGCCGCTCCATCGCAGAAATGAACTCGCTGACGGAGGTGGAGGCGATCAGATATTCTCCCATGACGACGGTCACCACGAACCGGGTCAGAATCCCGCCGCACATGAGCGCGATGAAATTCAGTACGCCCGGCAGATATGGTAAAGCGAACAGCAGGCCGTAACCCACAGCAAGCATGAGTACGCCCCGCAAAAAGCGTTTCCCTTGCCGCTCCACCAGCAATAGCGCAAAGGGCAGCGCGGAGAGGACCGTCTTGATCGACCGCAGCGCCTCGCCGCCAAGGCCCCCCATCACGAAGAGGGCCAGGATCAGTACCAATGCCAGCTTGGTGCGGGGATCCAGGAAGCCCCGGCGGGCCTCCTGGGATCGTTCAGAGGAATAGGCCATCAGGCGAGCCCGGCCTTTTCAAAGTGCTTTTTCAGCAGCGCCCGTCCCAGCAGACCGCCGAGAATGCCGCAGACAAAGCAGGCGATCAGCAGCACCGGGGCCATCCACAGGGGCATCAGCTTCTGCACAGCGGAGATATAAGCCTCGCCATAGTCCGCCCGCTGGGCAAAGTAGCCCTCATAGTCGGTAAAGAGCGGCAGATAGTTGCCGAAGATCCACATGCTGAAAAGGCCATAGCTCAGCACCGCCTTCTTCGCGCTCTTGTATGCGCCGCTCTTGAAGCAGAGCTCCGCCAGCAGTCCCGCGACGGCGCAGGTCAGAAGCGGCCAGGGGCCCATACCGGTCAGCAGCATGAGGATGCCCATGATCATGGCAAAGATGAAGATCATGCCGGGCTTTTTCACCTTGGTCAGAAACAGCATGAACGGAATGCCGCCGAGAATCGGCACCAGCACGCTCAGCAGCGGCAGGAAGATGGGGATCATGCCAAGCATCGCCACCGCAAATAGAATGACGAAATAGATCGCCCCGTAAATACCCACGTTGATGAGGTCGCGGCCTTTGAGTTTGTTGTCGGTTTTCATAGATCGATTCCTCCCATTTCTTTATGTTCTGACCTTCCAGCTGGCGGCCTCGCGGCGCTCGCCGATGAAGGTTTTATAGATGCCGTCTTCCGCCATCAGGCTCTCATGGGTCCCCTGCTGGACGATCCTGCCGTGGTCGATCACCAGGATCTGATCCGCGTGTTCCACGGTCTTGAGCCGGTGGGCGATCATGATGACGGTCTTTTCCTCCGTCAGCGCCTGGATGGCCCGCATGAGCTCGTTCTCGTTCTCCGGATCCACGTTGGCCGTGGCCTCGTCGAGGAAGATCACCGGGGCGTCCTTCATCATGGCGCGGGCGATGGAGATGCGCTGCTTCTCCCCGCCGGAAAGACTGGCGCCGCCCTCGCCGATGACCGTGTCGTAGCCGTCCGGCAGCGACATGATGAAGTCGTGGCAGCAGGCCTTCTTCGCCGCCGCGATCACGGCGTCCATGCTCGCCTCCGGCTGGCCGAAGCGGATGTTGTTGGCGATGGTGTCGTGGAAGAGGTAGACGTTCTGGAACACGAAGGAGAAATTCTCCATCAGGGAATCCATGTCATAGTCCTTCACATTTCGCCCGCCCAGCGTGACGGAGCCTGCGTCCACATCCCAGAAGCGGGCCAGGAGATTGACCAGCGTGGTCTTGCCGCCGCCCGAATGGCCAACGATGGCCGTGGTGGTCTTCTCGGGGAGGAGCACCGAAACGCCGTCGATGACCTTTCGCTTTTCGTAGGAGAACTCCACCTTGTCGGCGCGGAGCTCCCTCGTCTCGGGCTCAATCGCCTCCCCGCTGATATCCATCTGCGGCGTGTCCAGGATCTCCTTGGCCCGGTTGACGCTGACCTCCACCACCCGCAGCAGGGCGGAGTAGTTGCCCGCCGTCTCGAGACTGGCGTAGACGATGAAGGCGGAGATCACCATGACCACGGCGGTCAGCGCGTCCATGCTGCCCGCGCAGAAGAAGGCGCAGGAGAAGCCCACCATGCAAACGCCCGTGAGCTTGGCAAGAAAGCTCTGGGCCGTCATGCGGGGGATCAGGGTCATCTCCATGTTGGTGTTGATTTTCACGTTTTCGGCAATGGCGTCGTTGAGCTCCCGTCTCTTGGCGCCGGTCAGGTGGTAGGCCTTGACCTCGGCCATGCCCTGCAGGTACTCCAGCACCTTCTCCACCAGCTTTTCATCCGCCGCGATCTTCAGCCCGGCAAGGCCGCCCGCCGCCTTCTGCAGGAAGCGGTTGGCCAGCAGGAAGAGGGCAAAGCCCGCCAGCAGCACCAGGGCGATGCGCCAGTCGAAGAAGAGGAGCATCACGATGATGAGGGAGGTGGTCAGCAGCCCCTCGCACACCAGCATCACCACCCGGGTCGCCACATTTTCCAGATTTTCCATGACGTTGGTGGTGACAGAGGTGATCTGGCCCAGGGAGTTCTCATTGAAATACCCCATTGGGAGATAGCGCATATGCTCGGCGATTTCCACCCGCTTTTTGGCGCAGGTGTCGTAGCCCGCCTCGGTCTGGAGCATGGTGCTTCTGGCCTTGATGAGGCCGGAGCCCAGAATGCTCAGCAGCATGATGCCCAGGGAGAGCAGAATGTCCTTCGTTTCGATATTGCCCCGCAGCAGGGCCCGCACCATACAGGCGATGGCGGGGATCTTCAGAGCTTCAAAGATAGCCTGCAGCACGCCCAGTGCGATGGAGACGCGGAACTTGTGCCGGTTCTCCTCGCCGCAGAAGGCGAAAAAGCGCTGTATGATCTTAACCATTGTCTTTCACCTCCATGTGTGCGTTCCACATCTTCTCATAGAGCCCGTGATGACGGAGCAGTTCCTCATGGCTGCCCGCATCATCGATCTGCCCGTCTTTGATGACATAGATTTTATCCGCATCCATGACCGTGGAGAGCCGATGGGCGATGACGATCAGCGTCTTGCCCTCGGTGAGCTTCGAGACGGAGCGCTGGATGACGGCCTCGTTCTCCGGGTCGGTATAGGCGGTGGCCTCGTCGAGGATCACGATGGGCGCCGCCTTCAGCATGGCGCGGGCGATGGAGATGCGCTGCCGTTCGCCGCCGGAGAGATGGCCGCCGGACGAGCCCACCAGCGTGTCATAGCCCTTTTCCAGGCCGAGAATAAAGTCGTGGCAGCCGGACTGGCGGGCGGCCTCCTCCACTTCCGCGTCCGTGGAGGAGGGGCGGCCGATGCGGATGTTTTCCCGCACGGTCATGTTGAAGAGATAGTTGTCCTGGGAGACGAAGGCGATCTTGTCGGCGTAGGCCTCTTGGGGGATCTGGCGGATATCCGTCCCGCCCAGGGCGATACTGCCATTGGACACGTCCCAGAGGGAGGCAATGAGCCTTGCAATGGTGCTCTTGCCGCTGCCGCTGGGTCCTACCAGAGCCACAAAGCTGCCCTCCGGGATCACCATGGACACGCCGTGCAGCACTTCCTTCTCCTGATAGGCAAAGCGCACGTCCTTCAGCTCCAGGTCGTTGGCCGCAGGGGCGGCGCCCTCCGCCGGACGGGTCATCTCCGGCGCGTCCAGAATGGCCCGCACTTCGCCAAAGATGGTCCCCATGGTGCGAAAATCATCGGAGTAGCTCATCATCGTGATGATGGGGGTAATGACGCCCACGGAGAGGATGATGACGGTCACAAAGTTCTGCGGGCTGAGGGACCCGTTTTTGACCAGCAAACCGCCGATGGGCAGCACGGAGACCATGGTGGCCGGCATGAGCACCATAGCGAAGGTAAACGGGATGATGCTCGCGCGCATCCAGTCGATGAAGCTGTGGGCCGCCTCATAGGCGTCGTGCACGAAGCGCTCATAGCTGGATTTGGTCTTACCGAAGACCTTGATGACCTGGATGCCGCCGATGTACTCGACCGCTGTGTCGTTGAGGGCCTTGGTGGCCGTGACCGTGTGCTGGTAAAACTTCGCGCTGCCCGCCATCATGAACACATAGCAGAACATCCCCAGCGGCACCGTGGCCAGGGAGGCCAGGCCCATGCGCCAGTCGATGGTAAAGATGTAGATCAGGATGATAACGGGGATCAGCAGATTGGCCGTAAACTCCGGCACGATGTGCGCCAGCGTCGTCTCGATGGAGTCGATGCGCTCGATGAGGGTGTTCTTCAGCGCGCCGGAGCTCTGCTCCAGGACTGTCCCCAGGGGCATCCGCGTCAGCTTCTCCATGCACCGCTTGCGGATCTCACCCAGCACGGCGAAGGTGGCCTTGTGGCTGGTGGCGGTGGACAGAGCGTGAAACAGTACCCGTCCCAGCCAGAGCACCGCCATGATAAGGCAGCGGTTCAGGTAGAAGGAGAAATCCTTCACGCCGTTCATCAGCCCCTGCACAACGCCGATCACCACAAAGTACGGCGCCAAGGAAAAGGCCACGCCGATGATCGCCAGGACCACGCTCAGCACGTACTGCCCGCCGTGGTCGCCTGTCTGACCCAGCACCCAGGCCATGGGCGACTGGGTCTTTTTCGTCTCTTGCATAAGCAAACCTCCCGTGTTTTTGTTAGCTAACGAAGGCCTCCCCCCGTTAACCAACCCTAAAAATGGCCATCGCCTATCCCCCGAGAGGGATAGGCGGTGTTTGTAAAAGGATCGTTCCGGCTAAAAGCCCATCAGTTTTTTCCAGCCGGGAAGGAAAAACGCTTCTACGGTATCCAGGCAGCGGAGCGCCTCTTCCATCGGATAACCGTGAATGACCGGCTCGAAAAGCGCGGTGGAGTAGGCGGAGAGCAAAAGATGCAGCTCTGTGGGCTTGACGTCCCAGACCGGATATCCCAATTCCCGCAGCAGAGGGAAATAGGAGAGAAACTGCTCCTGCCCGGCCTCTGTCAGGTCGTGCAGGAAGTTTTCGTACTTCGTCCCTTGGGATCTCGCGACCAGGAGAATATAGTCCTCCATGTGGGGATAGACGACCTCCCGCATCATGTCGATCCAGGAATCCCGCCACCGGGGTTCCCGACGGCTCTTGACGCTCTTTACATAGCGCTCCACATGCTCCCGGAGCCAGGTATTCAGCCGCTCGACGGCTGGAGAGACCAGCTGGTCGAACAAGTCCTCCTTGTCCCGGCAGTGGCGGTAAAGTCCCGCCGCCGTCATGCCGCAGCGCTCTCCGATGGAGCGCATGGAGGCTTTCTCAAATCCGAGTTCGAGGAACTCCGCCCGCGCGGCGGCCATGAGCCTGATATGATTGGCGGTTTTATCCCGTGGCATCGTTCACTCCTGTAAATAGTTAGCTGTGTTTAACCGTATGTTAACAGAATTTGCGTTCCCTGTCAAGGGATGATTCGTTTTACAGGAACAGTGCCGCAATATGGTAGACAATGCAGGAGAGGATCAGCGCACCGCCGATATAGAACAGGGCGACCCGAGCCGTCCATTTGAGGGAATGAGACTCGCGATAGGTGGTGCTCAGCGCCATGACGCATGGCACATTGAAGGTGCAGGCAAAGAGGAAGGCCAGTGCCTCCGGCTTGGAGATTGTCTGAACCATGGAAGCTGCCAGCGCAGCGCTGTCCGGCGTGGCGGACTTGGAAAAGAAGGTAGCCTCCAGCAGATTGCTTCCGCCGACAAAGGCGGCGTTGAGCACGCCAAGCACCGCCTCCTTGGCAAAGGCCGAGCTGAGGAAGGCCATAAAGGTCTGCCAGCCAAGACCGAAGAAGCGGGTCACCGGCTCGATGGCCGTACCGACGCGGTAGAGCAGGCTGTTTTCAATGTTGCCGCTCAGACTAAAGGAGAAAATGTAGAACACCAGGGAAACCAGCGTGACCGTACCAAGGGCGCGCTTGAAAATATCCCAGGCCTTGAGGAACGCCTCTTTCAAAATGTGCTTCCAGTGAGCCTTGTGATAAGGCGGCAGCTCCATGATCATGCCGCTGCGGGTGTCGGCGGGAGACAGGGTGCGCCCGAAGACCTTGGACACAATAAACATCATGAGCAGCATGTAGCAGAGTATCAGCACACAGACCAGCAGCGTTCCGCCGAGGCCGAAGAACATGCTGGCGACAACCGGGATCACACCCCAGATCGCGCCGCAGGGCACGGCCCAGACTACCGCCATGGCCAGCATCCGCTGTCCCCAATTGTCCATGACGCGGGTGCCGCAGGTGCCGCCGATGGTGCAGCCGAAGCCCATCAGCATGGGGCAAATGGCCTTGCCCTGCAGACCCAGCTTGGAGAGCACGCCGTCAAACTGATAGGCCGCTCGGGCCAGGAAGCCGATCTCCTCCAGAAAACCGAAAACCAGATTGACACCAAAGACGAAGCTCGCCATCGAGATGCAGAAATACAGGACGTTCGGCAGCATCATACTGAACACGGACACCAGCCAAGGGTGGACATGCCAGCCATTCAAAAGATCGGCGATCGGCTGATTCAAAACCGCGGGGATCATCTGCCCGATGGCCATGAAGGGCGACATGACGATCATCGCCACAAGGAACGCGAGCAGCACCACACCGAAGCAGAGGAACTTGCCCTTGATCGGGCTGGTAGCCACACGGTCGAATTTGGAGAGCTTATACTCGGGCGACGCCGTGTGGGTCACGCCGTCCAACAGCGTGGAGATCCACTGATACTTGGCCTTGCTTTGATCCAGAACGGCTTCCGAATAGGCGGCAGTCTCCAGCGTCTCCGGTTTGGAAATGAGTTTGTGTGGATTTTCCAGTTCCCTGGCCAGCAGAGCTTTCAGTTCGTCGTAGCCCTTGCTCTCCGCCGCGGTGAAGGGGAGCACAGGGATACCAAGCCGCTTTTGGAGCAGCTTGTGGTCGATCTCCTTTTTCTGTGCCTTCGCCACATCCATCATGTTCAGCAGCAGCACGGCGGGCTTATCCAGGGCCGCAAACTCCGCCACCATGTACATGCTGCGCTCCAGCTGGGAGGCGTCCACCAGGATGCAGACCAGATCCGCCTGGTCGGCCTTGATGAAATCGGCGGTGATGATCTCCTCGTCGGAGTTGCCGGAGAGGCCGTAACTGCCCGGCAGGTCGGTGACGGTATAGCGTGTGCCGTTATAAGTATAGAAGCCGTCGTTCTTCTCCACAGTCTTGCCAGGCCAGTTGCCCACGTGCTGCCGGGAACCGGTCAGCGCGTTGTAGACGGTTGATTTGCCGGAGTTCGGCTGGCCTAAAAGGGCGATCGCGTTTTTCATACAGACTCCACCTCGATTCTTTCTGCGTCCGCGCGATTGATGGCGATCAGCGTCTCGCGCAGATAGACCAGTACCGGCATCTTTTTGTCGTTGCGTACGGTCTGGAACTCTGTCCCCTCTGTGACGCCGATAGCGGTGATGCGGTTGAGAAAGTGCGCGTCCCCGCCGATGCTTCGGATCACGCCGTTCTGATCCGGCTTCATTTCAGTAAGCTTCATATCTTTCCTCCCTTTTTATGACCCGCGCAGCCGCTGCAGCTTGAACAGCCGCAGCCACAGCCGCACGAGCCTTGTTTCCGTTCTTTGATTTTGCTCCTTACCAGGAAGAAAACAATCACAATTACCGCAAGCAACAGCACGATGGATGCGATGTTTTCTGCGATCCATGACATGGCTCCATTTCTCCTTTCTTGGGTTAGACACCGCTAACTCGCATTCTTAAAAGCAGCCCCACATCTGTGGGGCAAGCTGTTTTTGCCTTAAAGGCCCAGTACCTCGTAGGCGCCTGTGGTAAAGAACTTCACGATGGTGTGGATGTACTTCTCCATCACATCCCGGCTCAGATCATGCAGCACGGCTTCAAAGACGCTGGAGATATACGCATGGCAGATCATATGCATCTCCGGCTCGGAGAGGAGCTCCACCGAGATCAAGCCGCGCTCCTTCGCAAGCCCCAGCGACCGCAGCGTAATGTCCGTCTCCATACAGACCACATCGTTGAGGAAATCGCTGTACTTCGTGCCGTCCGAGCACCTCAGCAGCAGCTTCAGCGCGTCGAAGTTGCGGTAGATATAATCCAGCAGCCGGTCCGCATCCATGATCATCCAGAGTCTGCGAAGGTCTCCTTCCTCCACCGCTTCGCGGCAGACAGGCTCGGCGTCGGAAAAGTCCTTCTTGATTTCATCGACAGCTGGCTGCACGAAATAGGAGAAGATGTCCTCTTTACTTGCAAAGTGACGATAGAAGGAGCCGGTGGTGATCCCGGCCTCGGCGCAGAGATCCCGGAGGTTCGTGCGTTCAAAGCCGTTTTCCAGGAACATCTTCATGCCGCTCGCGAGGATCCGCTGATGCGTATCGTCGTAAGTCCCGTAGGCCAAGCAACTCACCTCCTGTGATAACAAAGATTGCTAACTTAGTTATCATTATAGCGTTCCGTGCTCTTCCTGTCAACAGGATTCTTTTTGCGTCTGCGCTCTCCCCTCTTTCCTGCTTACGCTTTTCTCGCAATACACAGGAAGGAAAAGGGCGAGATCTTCCGGTAATACCAGCGTTCAAAGCCCGCGCTTTGGATCATCTCCGTGATCTCCCGGCGCGTGTACATCTTCACATCGCCGCCCGGCAGGCGGGGAAAGACCCAGTTGGCCGCGGATCGGATCAGAGCGGCGCAGTCCATGTCGTTGAGCAGCAGCGTGCCGCCGGGGGCCAGGATGCGGTACATTTCGTTGACGGCGTCCTGGGGGTGGGGATAGTGATGGATGCTCATGTTGCAGGTCACCGCGTCGTAGCATCCGCTCTCCAGAGGCATGTGCTCGGCGTCCCCCGCGGTCACGACAGCGGCCGGTCCGAGGCGCGCCGCGGTCTCCCGGACCATCTCTTCGGACAGATCCAGCGCGTTGAGCTGAATTTCCGGAAAACGTTTCTGTACCTCGCAGAGAAAACCGCCGGGTCCGCAGCTGATGTCTATCTTATGGTCGTCTTTGATACGTCCTCTATATGTACGTCCAGCCCAGAAACTGCCTGAAATGGCTTGCTTTCAGGGCTTTTCTGCTGTCGCGACCATTTGCATCAGACTGCTCCTGTCGTGAAATTAGGTCAGTTGGCGGTAGTCATCCGCCTTTGCATCTGCCTGCCAGGACTGTGAGCCGATGAATAATTAAATCGTTCAGGAATAATTAAAACGTATGGAAACGTTAAAAGGTTTACTGCGCACATCCTAATATCACGGGCACCAGCACCAAGCACCGCGAGGGCTTCAAACACATGATCGCGGATGCGCTGGACGGCAGGATAGACCTGATCGTCACCAAGTCCGTCAGCCGCTTTGCTCGAAATACGGTCGACTCCCTGACCACCATCCGGCAGCTGAAGGAAAACGGCATCGAGGTCTATTTTGAAAAAGAGAATATCTGGACCTTCGACGGCAAGGGCGAGGTCCTGCTAACCATCATGTCGAGCCTCGCGCAGGAAGAAAGCAGATCCATTTCGGAGAACTGCACGTGGGGCCAGAGAAAGCGCTTTGCAGACGGCAAGGTCACGGTCCCATTCAAACGGTTCCTCGGCTACGACCGAGGCGAGGATGGGAATCTGGTAATCAACCCGGAGCAGGCCGAGGTGGTCAAGCGCATCTACGGCATGTTCTTGAAAGGGATGACGCCTCACGGCATCGCCAAGACCCTGACCGACGAAGGCGTCCCGACACCGGCAGGCAAGCACCAATGGGGCCAGACCACCATCAAGAGCATCCTGTCGAACGAGAAATACAAAGGCGATGCCCTGCTGCAGAAGACCTTCTGCGAGGACTTCCTGACCAAGAAAATGAAAACCAATCAGGGTGAGGTCCCGCAATACTACGTGGAGAACAACCACGAGGCCATCATCGACCCGGAAACCTTCGAGATGGTCCAGCGGGAGCTCGCCAGACGGACCAAGGGCAAGAATCGCCACAGCGGTGTCCACCTGCTCTCCGGCAGGATCAAGTGCGGCGACTGCGGAGGATGGTACGGCTCAAAGGTCTGGCACTCGCCGGAAAAGTGCAAGCGGACCATCTGGCAGTGCAACCATAAATACAAAAACAAGGTCCGCTGCACCACGCCTTACCTCGACGAGGCCTCAGTAAAGGAGCGCTTCACGGTGGCGGTCAACCAGCTGCTGGCCGGACGGGACGCCGCCATCGCCGCCTACGAGATTGGTATGGCAAGGACCCTCGACACCACCGAGCTTGAAACCCAGCAGCAGGGGCTCCTTTCAGAGATGGAAGTGCTCAACGGCATGATCCAGCAGATGATCCGGCAAAACGCCACAGTCGCGCAGGACCAGACCGAATACAACAAGCGCTTTGATGCCCTCAGCCAGAAGTTCAAGGAGGCTGAGGCCAAGAAGGATGCGGTCGCGCAGCAGATCAGTGACATCCTCGAACGGCGCGGCATGATGGAGGATTTTCTTCGGATTCTGAAACAGCAGGACGGCGAGGTCACCGCCTTCAGCGAAAAGCTCTGGTGCGGCCTGCTGGACTACGCTACGGCCTACGCGGATGGCCGCCTGACCTCACCTTCAAAAACGGCTCCACCTTCGAGGGCTGAGCCGGATAAATACAACGCTCCCGATCATCGGTTTATCGCCGGTGACCGGGAGCTGTTTGTTATTTTATCAGATCAAGGATGGCTCCTGCATCACCATCAAGACAAATCGACTGCTTTTCTATTTGCTTTGGACAGAAGGCTTCATTGTAATTGAGACAAGCATACACTGCCTTCGGGTTATCATTCGTCATCTGCCAGAAAGGATACTTGATGATGACCGGTGTGTTTGCTCCTACACCAATTTCAAAATACAGGGTGTGCAAATTTTCGTGTCTG
>ODAJ014734637.1_pt1 | contig 16063 bp, 14 predicted proteins | sample 1539241 | NCBI WGS metagenome assembly ODAJ01 (sample SAMN02144231, study PRJEB22623) | gut metagenome | biome: sheep rumen | host: Ovis aries | place: New Zealand
GGGATGTCGTTAGGGTCAACGCATACCATCTTTGCCTGACGCTCTTCGTCGATGATGACATAGTTGATGGTTACCTCTGCACCTGTGCCGGCAGTTGTTGGCAGTGCGATGATGGGCACACTCTTCTTCTTGGTTGGTGCAACGCCTTCGAGGCTTACGATGTCAGAGAACTCTGGGTTGTTGGTAACGATGCCGATACCCTTTGCAGTGTCCATAGCGGAACCGCCGCCGATGGCGATGATGCAGTCTGCCTTAGCGTCGGCAAATGCCTTGATGCCGTCCTTTACATTGGTGACTGTAGGATTTGGCTTTACCTCTGAGAAAATTTCGTATGGGAAGCCGCACTGGTCGAGCACTTCTGTGACCTTCTGTGCAGTGCCTACCTTCAGCAGACCCTTGTCTGTGCATACGAGGGCTTTCTTCACGCCCATGCGGTTAAGAACTTCAGGAAGCTCCTTGCGGGCTCCTGCTCCAAAATAAGATACTTCGTTAAGAATGAATCTGTTTACCATAGTTTTGTTTTAAAAAAATATTGAATAATATAATGGGGCTAATGGGGCTAATAGGGCTAATGGGACTAATTCTTCACTCTTCACTCTTCACTCTTCACTTCTGATGCTTCGCCCATTTCACGCGTTTTGAGGTGTCGGCACCGGGGCCGAAGTTGTTGGCTTCGAAATAGCGGGCTGTCTTCTCGTTCTCGGGATTGCGCCAGTTGTCCCATCCCTCTGGGCGTATGTGTGCACCGAGGTAGCAGTCTTTAAAGAGCGTGTAGGCATAGGGCCGCCACGGACGACCGAGATAGCACTTCGTAACACCGGGGGCTGCCTGCAGATGGCAGTTGGTGAAGACATAGCCTACCTCGACATCCTGTGGGGTGGCAGCGGCGGTGATGTATGAATTCTTCTTGCTTATGATAGTGCAGTTTTCGAAGTATGCCGTTGCAGGACCGAAGATGAAGTCGGTAGTGCCTTCGATGATACAGTCAACAAAATGTTGCGTCGCCTTTCCTGGACCGGTATATACGGTGTCCTGATTACCACGGAAGCGGCAGTTGTAATAGTATTGTCCGTCGCCGTCGGCAAAGAGTGCCACAGCCTGTCCCAGTGGCGCAGCATTATTCTCGATGGTGAGGTCGCGGAGCAAGATATCCCTGCCTGCCACCTTGAGGGTATAGCTGTTGAAGGTGCCCATATTGTTGATGTTGGCATGGTCATCGTATGTGATGATGGTAGAATCACGACTTTCTCCCCACAATTGGATGTTGGTGAGGTGGGAGGGAATGACGAGTTTTTCCTTATAGACACCTTTTTTAATATATATAACGCGCTTTTCTGCCATCAGGGCACGGCATTTGTCGATAGCCTCGGCAATATTACGGAAGTCGCCTGTGCCGTCGCGAGCCACTACGATGGTGTCAAATTGTGCCGATGCCGTAAGAGAGAAAAGGAGGAAGAAAGTGAAAAGTAACCCCCTCCCGACCTCCCCGAGGGGAGGAGTGAAAAGCCTTTTAAACATTGAATATTGAAAATTGAATATTGAAAATTGAAAATTGAACATTGACTATTGACCATTGAACATTGATAATTGAACATTATTCGCTAATCGCTAACCGCTAACCGTCCCCTCCCCTTGGGGAGGCTGGGTGGGGATCTCCTCCCCCCCCTCCCTTGGGAGGGCAGGGGTGGGGTGTTATTTTTTCTGTACTTTCTTGATGCCTTCGATTCCTTTCATCTTCTTGATGATGGTGTCGAGAATGGTGTTGTCGCGCACTTTGAAGACTGCTTCACAGGAGAAAATGCCGTCGTTGGTCTGGATATTGAGCTTCTGGATATTGATGTCGAACTCTTCGTAGAGCAATGTCGAGACATCTTTCAGCATACCCTTGCGGTCTATGCCACGCAGGGAAATGGTGTATATCATGTCGCGCTCGGTAATCTTCTTCGGCGCCTTTGCCTTCATAAACGGCACATACCTTCGCCACCCCCTCTTGCGGAGTTTGTCGTCAGCATTCTTCGGACCATATAGCACGCAGTTGAGGTCGCGCTGGTCAAGGGTGATGTCGCCATTGGCAATGTCGATGAGCATGCGCTCGTTGGTGCCGCTCATGTGGCTTTCGCGAAGGCGGTCGAGGGACTGGGTGGTGATGGTAAGCCCGTTCTGCTCCAGCCAAGCCTTCAGTATTTCCTCTCCGGCACGTGCCTGCTCACGTTCCTGCTTGTGCAGCATCGACTGTATCTTGTTACGTGCCTTGGCGGTAGTGACATAGTTGAGCCAGTCAGGATGCACATGTTGTGAGGTGGAGGTAATAATCTCTACCTGGTCTCCACCCTTCAGTGGTTGTGACAATGGTACGAGGCGGTGGTTTACCTTTGCCCCGATGCAATGGGTGCCGAGGAACGTGTGTATCTGGAAGGCAAAATCGAGCGCCGTACAGTTGGCAGGCATCGTGATGATGTCGCCTTTGGGGGTGAAGACGAATATCTCAGAGGCAAAGAGATTTAGCTTTATGGCATCGAGGAAGTCCATAGCGTCAGGCTGTGGGTCGTCGAGTATCTCCTTGATGGTCTGCAGCCATCCGTTCAGTTCGTCCTCTGTAACCTTCTCGGTATTCATCGGGTCGGCATCGTCCTTGTACTTCCAATGGGCAGCAAAGCCCTGCTCGGCAATTTCGTCCATGTGTGTGGAGCGTATCTGTACCTCTATCCATTGTCCCTGCTTACTCATGAGGGTGACATGGAGTGCCTGATAGCCGTTCGCCTTAGGATGGGAGAGCCAGTCGCGAAGACGCCCGGGATGGGACTTATACATGCGGCTGAGGGCTACATAGATGCGGAAACACTCGTCGATTTCCTCCTCTCGCGACTTGGGTTCATAGACAATGCGAACAGCAAGAATGTCGTATATCTCGTCGAAGGAGACATTCTTCTTCTGCATCTTGTTCCAAATAGAGTAGGGCGACTTTACACGTGCCTTGATGGTATATTTGATACCCATCTTGTCGAGAGCCTCGCGTATAGGGGCAGTGAATTCCTCAAACAATGTTTCGCGCTGGGCATTGGTATGCTGGAGGTTCTTCTCTATCTTGGCATACTCCTCAGGGTATTGATAGCGGAAGGCGAGGTCTTCAAGTTCTGTCTTTATAGTGTTGAGCCCAAGACGGTTGGCGAGCGGTGCATATAGAAAGAGTGTCTCGCCGGCTATCTTGTTGCGTTTCTCCTCTTCTTCACGCTCCATGTGGCGCATATTGTCAAGGCGGTCGCATATTTTGATAAGTATTACGCGAATGTCCTCGCTCATGGTGAGGAGGAGTTTTTTCAGGTTTTCTGCCTGCGCTTCTGCCTGTGCGCCAAAAATGCCGCCGGAGATTTTGTTCAGTCCGTCAACAATCTGGGCTATCTTGGTGCCAAAGATGTTCTCGATGTCATCAATGGTATAGTCGGTATCCTTGATAGAATCGTGGAGCAATGCCGCGCAGATGCTGGTAGAGCCGAGTCCCATCTCCTGAGATGCTATGATGGCAACGGAGAGGGGGTGTATCATATATGGTTCGCCAGTAGAACGTGTATCACCCTCATGGGCATGGGAGGCAAAATTATATGCCTTCTGTATCAGGTCCACCTTCTTACGATGGGCTGATTCCATATACCCTTTCACCAAGGATTCATATAGTTCGTCTGTTGTTTGCATTTCTTTTGTTTAAAGTCTAAGGTCTAAAGTTAAAAGGCTATCTTCTTCTCCTTCTGCTGCTTCGTGAAGACTTGTCGGAAGAAGACTTGCTGCGTGAACTCTTTTGTGCGTAGCTCTGTCTTGAAGTGCTCTTATGGTAGTTGCGGGAATATGTCCTTGAAGAAGAAAAGGAGCTTGCCTCTACCTGGTCGCGCTTCATGAGGTCTGAGACATCATACGCCCAAATGGAGTCTTCGTTGGCAATGAACAGCTTTACATATTCTGTAGGCATGCGGAGGTCAGTAGGTTCGGTATATCCTGTCACGATATCATGGCGATATTGTGGGTTGAAGGCGCGAAGCTCCTCGATAGGTATTCCGATTACCTCTGAAATCTGTTTGAAGTGAAGATTCTTTGTCACGACGATAGTATCAGCCTGTTGCGGAAGTGTCGTCTTCATAGGGCAGATATTATGGTCGCGATAGAATGTCATGATATAGTTGGCGGCAATGAATGCTGGTACATATCCACGTGTCTCGGCAGGCAGGTATGGATATATCTCCCAATAGTCGCGTGCTCCACCAGCGCGTGCGATAGCCTTTTGTATGTTACCAGGTCCGGCATTGTAGGCAGCAATCACCAGATGCCAATCATTGAAAATCTGGTATAGGTCATACAGATAATGTGCTGCAGCATAGGAGGACTTCGTTGGGTCTCGACGTTCATCGACAAGGCTGTTGACTCGAAGTCCATAGCGCTGTCCTGTTGCCACCATGAACTGCCACAAGCCTCCTGCTCCGGCATGGCTGACAGCATTAGGGTTAAGGGCGGACTCTATGACGGGCAGGTATCTCAGTTCGAGTGGCAAGCCATAGGTCTCGAGGGCTTCCTCGAAAATTTGCATATAGAGATTTTGCGCTCCCAACATCAGACTGACATGACGACGCAGTTTGTTGGCATATCGGTCTATATAATTCTGCACCACCTCATTCCATGGCATTTCAATGAGTGTCGGCATGCGACGCAGGCGCTCGATAGTCTCTTCCTTGGTGAAGATGGGACCATTAGGCATCTGTACGCAGTCGGAATCGACAAACAGATAGTGTTGGGCGTTATAATCCTGCAGCAGGTCTTCCATCTCCTGATTCATGCTCTCAGGAATCTCGTCCTCATTGAAGACGTATTCCAAGGCATTGAGGTCGCTCTGACGGGCTCGCAAAGAGTCGGGATTTGCAGCTGGCATGCTTTGCGAAAAGGCATGGCTGGCTGCAAACATCAGGATGGATATAGGGAAAATCTTGTTTAGCATAGTAGAGTAGAGAAAATGGTTGTCAGGTTAGGGCGTTAAAATTTCAGTGCGCTTTTGATTCCTATGGCGCTGTTGCTTATCGGGGATGCTGGGGAGACTATCGCCTTGCTGTTTATGACGGCGGGCTCCACGTGTAGGGAGAGGTCGTCGGAAATGTCGAAGGTAGATAGTGAGGCATCGACATAGGCATCGACAATAGAGAGGGCATACACTCCCAACATGACAAAGAAACTGAGGTCTCGCCAGCGACGATAACGGTCTCTGCGGGAGCGGAAGACCTCTTTGTAACGCTCTATGTTAGAGGAATTGATTTCAGTACCAAGATGCAGAAACTTGCTGTAGCTTTCTGTCTTTGGGTCATTGTCCATGATGTCGAGATAAGCCTGGGAATAGTCGAGATACATTTGGTTGTTCCATCTCATGGCATATGCACAGCCTAAGAATCCACCATAAACGATAGGCAGCTTCCAGTATTTCCTGTTATAAATTTGTCCGGCACCTGGCAGAATGATGGCGAGCCACAAAGCTCTCTTGGGATCTGGCTTCCATGTGGACCAGTCGCGTTTCTTCTTTACCTTTAGTTCCTTCAGGGGCTTCTCGGCATTCAGGGCTGAGTCGGCTTGCTGGGCTATTTCAGAGGACAAAGAATCCTTCTTCTCGCTCTGCGCATAGGCAGGGAAAGAAAAAAGTAATGAATAAAGAATTGTAAAAAGAATGATTGCCTTTCGCATTACTCAATAGCCTTCATGATTTCCTTCAGTTGCTTCTCCGAGGTAAATGGAATAGTGATTTTTCCCTTGCCGGCAGAAGTGCATGAGATAGAAACATTTGTACCGATTGCTTTTGAAATGGCATCGCGAATGACAATATACTTTTCAGGCATCTGGGCTTTTCCCTTGATTGTCTTGGCTCCTGACTGCACATCTTCTCCATTCTTCAGACGGGCCACGAAATCCTCTACCTGTCGAACGCTGAAATTGTGCTTCAGAATTTCCTTGAAAACTTTTATCTGTAAAGAAGGAGAGTCGAGAGAGAGCAGAGCCCTGGCATGTCCCATGTCTATTTCTTTCTTTTGCAGTGCCAGCTGTATTTGTGCTGGCAGGCGTAGCAGGCGCAGATGGTTGGATATTGCGGCACGACTCTTTCCTACGCGTTCAGAAACCTTGTCCTGAGTCATTCCTGCTGTATCGAGCAGATGCTGATAAGCTAATGCTATTTCTATGGCATTGAGGTCTTCGCGCTGGATATTCTCTACGAGTGCCAGTTCCATCACCGTTTCATCGGAAATGGTGCGGATGTAGGCAGGTATTGCCTTCATACCAATCATCTGGGATGCCCTCCAACGGCGTTCGCCGGCAACAATCTGGAAACGACCTCCTTCCATTTCACGAAGGGTAATAGGCTGTATGATGCCCAACTCTTTTATGGAAGAAGCCAGCTCCTCAAGTCCCTGCTGGTCGAAGTCACGACGCGGCTGGTCAGGGTTGGCGTCAATAAGGTCTATTGCTACCTCATTGATTGTTGACGACCCCTGTGGGTGGATGTCATCGGTAGAAATAAGGGCATCAAGTCCACGGCCCAATGCGTTATATTTTTTTCTTACTGCCATTTGATATGTATTATTTATGCTTTTCTCTACTTAAAATTTCTTTAGCCAATGCCAAATGGTTCTTGGTACCGGCAGCGTTGACATCGTAAAGTATCACAGGCAGTCCGTGAGAAGGACATTCTGCCAGTTTTACGTTACGTTGTATGACTGTCTTGAATACCAGCTCCTGAAAGTGACGCTTTACCTCGTCATAAATCTGGTTGCACAACTTCAGGCGGTTGTCATACATTGTCAATAAGAAGCCCTCTATCTCAAGTTTCGGATTCAGTCGTCCCTTAATCAATTTTATGGTATTAAGCAACTTGCCGATTCCTTCGAGTGCAAAGTATTCACACTGTACAGGGATAATGATAGAGTTGGCAGCCGTCAGGGCATTGACAGTAATAAGTCCCAAAGATGGGGAACAGTCGATAAAGATGTAGTCATATTCCAAACGTAACGGCTCCAGGGCATTCTTGATGATAAATTCCCTGTTTTCCATTTTTATCATCTCTATCTCAGCACCTGCAAGGTTGATGTTGCTCGGGATAATATCGAGACCAGTTACATCGGTAGTATATATAGCTTCTCTGATGTCTATATTTTCAGAAATACAATCGTATAAAGAATATTCTACAGACTGCATATCGACTCCCAATCCGCTGGAGGCATTTGCCTGCGGATCGGCATCAATCACCAATACTTGTTTGTCTAATGTGGCTAATGATGCGGCAAGGTTTATGGTAGTAGTGGTCTTGCCAACACCACCTTTTTGGTTTGCTAATGCAATTATCTTACCATGTCTTTCTTTCATAGCGAATCGTCTTTACATAATTCGCGTGCAAAGATATAAAAAAATATGCTGCAAAGTTGTTTTTTATCATTAAATAACATTATTTTTGAGATTTTATGTATGAAAATGAAATTATTTTTGTAACTTTGCACCCACTTTTCGCTTGCGCCACGTATGTGAGCGCACGTTAGAGTGTATTTGGCTCCGTAGCTTAGCTGAATAGAGCGCAGGATTCCGGTTCCTGAGGTCATGGGTTTGAATCCCATCGGGGTCACTGGATATTTTGATAGGATAGAAGACAATAAGAAGTTTTATAGATGAGACAGTTAAAGATTCAGAAGAGTATTACCAATCGTTCCAGTGAAGCACTGGACAAGTACCTTGTAGAAATTGGTCGCGCACCACTTATTACCATTGACGAGGAAATAGAGTTGGCGCAAATCATACGTAAGGGCGGTCCTGCTGCCGAACGTGCCAAGGAAAAACTTGTCACAGCCAACCTGCGTTTTGTCGTTTCTGTCGCAAAGCAATATCAGCATCAGGGATTGTCACTTACAGACCTTATTGACGAAGGTAATATTGGACTGATAAAGGCAGCTGAGAAGTTTGATGAGACACGCGGATTCAAGTTCATCTCTTATGCAGTCTGGTGGATTCGTCAGAGCATACTTCAGGCTATTGCTGAGCAGAGCCGTATTGTGCGTCTGCCTCTAAATCAGGTTGGCTCGCTCAATAAGATAAACCACGAAATCAACAAGTTCGAACAGGAAAACCAGCGCCATCCAAGTGTTGGGGAGTTGTCAGAGGTTACAAATATTGACGAAGAGAAGATAAGCCAAAGCCTTATGGCTGACGGACATCATGTGTCTATTGATGCACCATTCCAAGATGGTGAGGAAAATTGTATGCTTGATGTTATGGCAAGCGGTGATGATACTCGTACCGATAAGGGAGTGGACCATGAGTCAATGGCGCATGAGTTGAATGCTGTTCTCGGAAGAGTATTGAAGGATCGTGAGATAGTAATCATCCGTGAATGCTTTGGTATTGGCTGCCCGGAAAAGGGCTTGGAAGAGATAGGTGACGAATTGGGGCTTACACGAGAGCGCGTTCGCCAGATTCGTGAGAAGGCAATCCTGAAGCTTCGTGACTCAGGTAATGCACAGATATTGAAAAAATACTTAGGATAAAGATAAAGAGGGAAAGATTATGAATCATCTTGTGATAATGGCAGGTGGCATAGGCAGCAGGTTCTGGCCTATGAGCACAACGGAGAATCCAAAACAGTTTATAGATGTTCTTGGCGTAGGACGTTCGCTGATACAGCTTACCTATGATCGTTTCAAAGGCATCTGTAATCCAGAGAATGTATGGGTAGTGACGGGGGATGTCTATGCACAGAAAGTGCATGAGCAACTACCAGAGATACCAGAAGAAAACATTCTCGCAGAGCCATGTCGCAGGAATACAGCTCCTTGTATAGCCTATGTCTCATATCGCATAAAGGCAAAAGACGAAAAGGCAAGTATCTGTGTCACTCCAAGTGACCATATCGTTACTGATATGCAGGAATTCCAGAGAGTTATCAAAGCGTCATTGCAGTTTGCTGCAGAGTCAGATGCTATTGTTACTCTTGGTATGAAGCCAACACGTCCTGAAACGGGATATGGATATATTCAGGCAAATCTTTCGGCACAGAGTATGAGCAATAAGGAGATTTTCCGTGTGGAGAGTTTCCGTGAGAAACCAAATCTGGAGAAAGCACAGGAATATATCAAACACAACAACTATTTCTGGAATGCTGGTATCTTTGTATGGAATGTAAGCACTGTCGTAAATGCTTTCAGAATGTATCAGCCAGGTATTGCCCGCATTTTTGAACAGATGTTTGATGATGGTATCTTTGGTACTCCGAAAGAGAAAGAGGTTATAGCAGAACGTTATGCAGAGTGTGACAATATTTCTGTTGACTATGCCATTATGGAGAAGGCTGAAGAGATATTCGTATGTCCTGCAGACTTCGGATGGAGCGACCTTGGCACATGGGGTTCTCTTCATACCCTTGTCAAGAAGGATGCCAATAGGAACGGCATAATAAGTCAGAATACTGCTGTCAGAACCTTTGATACCGTGAATTGTGTCATAAATGTCAGCGGTCTCAAGGAAGTTGTCGTTCAGGGGCTTGACGGATATATAGTTGCTGAACATGATGGAAAGCTGCTCATCTGTAAACTGTCAGAGGAACAGCGCATCAAGGAATTTCAGTAACCGAGACTACTTGTCCACCTTTTCTTCCACCTCCAGGTCCCATATCAATGATATAGTCGGCTTGGTGTATGACATCGAGGTTGTGCTCTATGATAATAACGGTGTTGCCTTTGTCAACGAGTTTGCGTAGTATCAGCATCAATACTCTGATGTCCTCAAAGTGTAGCCCTGTAGTAGGTTCGTCAAGAATATAGAGGGTCTTTCCCGTATCACGTTTTGAGAGTTCGGTAGCCAGTTTCACACGCTGACTCTCCCCGCCAGACAGTGTCGTTGACGATTGTCCGAGTTTTACATATCCCAAACCAACATCCTGCAGAGTCTTAATCTTGCGTAGTATCTTTGGCATATTCTCAAAGAATTCTACTGCCTGATTGATGGTCATGTCGAGCACATCGGCGATGCTCTTACCTTTGTATCTTACCTCCAATGTCTCACGGTTATAGCGTTTTCCCTGGCATACCTCACATGGTACATAGACGTCAGGCAGGAAGTTCATCTCTATTGTCCTATAGCCGTTGCCGTTGCAGGTTTCACAGCGTCCTCCTGCCACATTGAACGAGAAGCGTCCAGGCTTGTAACCCCTTATCTTTGCTTCTGGAAGATTTATAAATAAGGAGCGTATATCTGAGAATACACCCGTATATGTAGCAGGGTTGCTTCGTGGCGTCCTGCCTATTGGCGATTGGTCAATGCTCACTACCTTATCTATATATTCTATACCTTCTATGGAATCATAGGGTAGGGGATTCTTCTCCGAACGATAGAAATGTTGCGACAGAATGGGTTGCAGGGTCTCATTGATGAGGGTTGACTTACCAGAGCCACTGACACCTGTGATGAGAATCATCTTACCAAGTGGAAAGCTGACAGAGACATTCTTCAGATTGTTGCCAGAACACCCTTTCAGGGTAATGGCTTTTTCTGTCTGTAGGTTTGCTTTGCTTTTCGTTTTGGTATTGGCTTTCGACTTGTTCTTCGTCTTGTCAATACGTTCTATGGTTCCGTTAAGATATTTTGCCGTCAGGGTGTCTGTTGCCAACAGTTGTTTCGGGGTACCCTGAAAAACCACTTCTCCGCCTTTCCTGCCTGCTCCAGGACCGATGTCGATGATATAGTCAGCAGCCAGCATCATTTCCTCGTCATGTTCCACGACAATGACGGTGTTTCCGAGGTCGCGTAATTTCTGTAGTGAATTGATGAGCTTCTTATTGTCGCTATGATGCAGTCCTATTGACGGCTCGTCAAGAATATATAGCACGTTCACCAGTTGCGAACCTATCTGTGTTGCCAACCTGATGCGCTGGCTCTCGCCTCCGGAAAGAGTGTATGATGGTCTGCTGAGGGCAAGATATTCAAGCCCCACATCAAGCATGAACTTTAGTCTTGTGCGGATTTCTTTCAGTATTTCTCCTGCTATTTCGTTTTGACGTTGTTCCAGATGCTGCGGCACCTCCTCCAGCCATTCATAGAGTTCGTCAAGGTCCATGTCTGCAAGGTCTGCAATATTCTTGTCGTACAGACGATATGACAGAGCCTCTTGTGAAAGTCGCTTTCCATGACATGCCGGGCAGACGGCAAATTCTCTCATCTCTTCTTCCTCGACATTCTTCATGTCGGCTTCTGCCAGAGGGTCTTTGTCAGAAACAAATCCCAATCCCTTACAATAGGGGCATGCCCCCTCAGGAGAGTTGAAGGAGAACACGTTAGGGGCAGGGTCACGATAAGCCATGCCAGTGGTAGGACACATAAGCCTTTTAGAGAAGTATCTGGCTTCCTCCGTGTCCTTATCCATTATCATGATAAGTCCTTCACCCTGTCTCATTGCCACTTCTACACTCTTGCGAACCCTTTGTTCGTCGTCGCTGACCTTCAGTTTGTCAACAACCACTTCGATGTTGTGGTTACTGTAACGGTCAAGCTTCATGCCATGAGTCATCTCTGTCAGACTTCCGTCAATACGAACCTGCAGGAAGCCCTTCTTCATCATCTGCTCGAAAAGTTCCCTGTAATGTCCTTTTCTGTTTCTTACCAGAGGGGCGAGGATGTATATCTTTTTGTTGGCATAATGTTCCAGAATCATCTCCACAAGCTGGTCCTCTGTATATCTCACCATCTTTTCCCCGGTAGCATAGCTGTATGCAGTGCCAGCCCTTGCAAAGAGTAGTCGGAGAAAATCGTAAACTTCTGTTGTAGTGCCAACGGTAGAGCGTGGATTCTTGTTTGTTGTCTTCTGCTCTATGGAGATGACAGGCGACAATCCTTTTATCTCGTCAACATCAGGACGCTCCATGTTTCCGAGAAAATTGCGGGCGTATGCTGAGAAAGTCTCTATATAGCGCCTCTGCCCTTCGGCATATATAGTGTCGAAAGCCAAAGAAGATTTACCCGAACCAGAGAGTCCCGTGATTACGGTAAGACTGTTTCGTGGTATCGTAACGTCAATGTTTTTTAGGTTGTGGACTCTTGCTCCTAAAACTTCAATGTTTGCTTTTTTTGAGGTCATAGAAGTAAGATAGTTTTATATAGACGGTAGTATGATTTGAGGCTCCGAAGTAGTCTTTCTTCGAGTCGCCATAGATATTTCCCAATCCGTAGTAGAAGCGTCCCTCAAGGTCGAAACGTCCTACATGGTTGATGCAAGCTTCCACACCAGCACCAAAGGTGATGCCATAGTCAATCTTTTTCTCTACCGGCATTGATTCCTGTGCTTCGACAAGGCTTATGCGCCCTGTGCGGTTTGAGAACTTCGTGATACCCTGCTCAGCAAAGGCACCATTTTCGGTATTTGCTTTGGAATATGCGATGTCATAGTTTTTTGTCGTCGATTCTCCAATGCAGAAGCCTATCTGCGGTCCCAGATTTACGAAAGCGTTGACACCCTTGTTCTCTTTTCCCCATGAAAGGTGTGCAAACACAGGAATGTCGATATAGTTGATGCGCCTTTGGTAAGCCTCTGCCACTCCGGTCTTAGGATTTATGACGGGTCCGTTGTCGTATGTCTCGATTTTCTCTTTCCAACCCTTCTGCGCATAGTTTATCTCTGCCTGTATGGCACAAAGCGTAGAGAAATACTTTTCTGAGGTATAGCGGAATGACACACCTCCGGTCATGCCTCCCAGCATTGTCTGCGGAACGGCAGTGACAAAACTCATCTTTGTCAGGATGTATCCACCGCTGACACCTACGCTGATTGCGTTGCGGTAATCTCCCACCTGCGCCCTCGTAGTAAGGGCGAAAAGCATAGAGCAGAGAATTATTATGACATGAGGATGCTTGCGCATTTTGTGAAAATAAGAAATGGGAAAATTAGTATTTTACAGCTTCTACACCGCCAGTTGGCTTGTAGTGTATGAGGTAGTATGCATTGTTACGGTATCCGCCGCCTGGTACTTTGTCAAAGTCAAGTGGCGTCTGCAACCATCGTGTTGTATGCCCAAGGAAATACATTGCATGGTCATATCCGGTAATGGCGAAGCGGGGTAGGGCATACTGCATGTTCTCGTGGAAGCTGCGGTAATACTTGTCTTCAAGGGCTTTTACCTGTCTGCCGTTTTCGTTGTAATAGTAATTTGATGGCAGGTGTACGTTATACTTCTCGAAATTATCCTTATTGTATTTTGCGTACATCAGCCATTCGTTATACCCAAACATTGTCAGCTCCATTTCTGGATTGTGCGCTTTCAGAGTGTCCAGTTTCGTGATTATCTTTGTCAGTTCCGGTGAGCGTCCGCTATTGATGATTACGAGATTTCTCCTTTTTGTAGAGAAAGCTTTCTCAAAGGTGTCATCTGGGTTTAATATGTTGGTGACGTTATACTGTATTCCCCTTGCATCGTAAGCCTGTTTCAGCATGGTTGTGAAAGAGCCCTTTCGTGAAAGGGTGTCATTACAGTTCACTATTACGGGATGGTATCCTGTAAAGTTTATCATTATGCGCTGTACCGTTGTTTCGTCTATCCATGACTGTGGCTGATAAACCTGGTAGATGTTCGGATAATGGTCCACGTGGTCACCGGTAATGGAGAACGGTATGACAAGTTTGATGTTGTAAGCCTTGCAGAAATCAGCCATTACGGATACGTACTTGGAGTATAAAGGACCGAAGATTATATTGCAGTCAGATGCCCCCTTTTGTATGAGTACTGTTCGTGCATCAGCATTTGCCGGCAGGTTCCACGCACGTACAACGATGTTCTTGCCTTGCTTTTTCAGTTCCTCAATGCCCAGAAGCATACCCCGATAGTATTCCAGCATACGTCTGCCGTCGCCGTCAATCTTGTGTAATGGTAGCATGACGCCAACCTTCAAAGTATCTTGTGCAAACAGGTTGCAGCATAAGATTAATGCAATAAAAAATGAAGTTAAACGTTTCATTAAATATATGGGTTTTTCTTTTCCGCGTGCAAAAATAGAAAAAAAAGTCCATAAAACAAAGATAGTGACAATAAAAAGATTAAATTTGCAGAAAATTCTATTTCTTTATGTATAAAATATTATCATACCTCCCCCCTTCGGTTCTTGTTTCCGTTGTTTTTCTGCTGTTAAGCAGCAGTGCCAATGCTCAACCCTCTTTGGAAATATGGTTTGACGCAGTCGGTGCCGATGGTACCACTGCCCAACATGCCACGGAATATGAAGGCTCTGCCCCTGTCAGTGCTACCTTCTATATGAATGTTACGGATGGTGACGGCTGGGATATGAAATACGAATGGCGCGTTTGCCATAGCGGAGGTACTCTCGACAATCCCTATATCACTCGTTATGAGGAAAATCCGACTATACAGTTTACCTCTGCCGGTACTGACTCTATAGCCCTCTATGCTACCTTTGAGAGGTGGAATGCGTCTATCGGACAGAAGGAGGTGTTGGAATTCAAGCGTGAATACTACACCCTTGATGCTACTCCTCTTACCATTAAGGCAAGTGAGAGTGAATTGACATTTCCGAATGCCTTCTCTCCCAATGGGGATGGCGTAAACGATTATTACAAGCCAAAGACATTCAAGAGTATTGTGGAGTTCCGTGCCATTATCTTCAATCGTTGGGGGCAGAAGCTCTATGAGTGGAATGATGTAACGGCAGAAGGCTGGGACGGCTCGTATAACGGTCACCAAGTGAAGCAAGGCACGTATTTTGTATTGTGTACTGCCAAAGGAGCCGATGGTCAGGTCTTTAAGATAAAGAAAGACGTCAACATCCTACGTGGCTATACCAAGGACGAACCCGTTGACACTGAGTGAGGAGCGCGCAATGAGGAATTCCTAACTCTCCTACATGCTATAGCTGAAGCCGAGGGAGAAGTATTCGTTAAATTGCAGCAGTGTGTGTCCAGGCTCGATGGGCTTTACGCTGTCGTCGAATCGTGGGTATAGGAACAGGTTTGTTGAAAGAAATCTGTTAAACCTGAACGATATGTTGTTTTCCCATTCTATCAGCAGCTTGTGATATGTGGTGTAGGCATAGAAACGAGTCCTCCATGAAAGATTGTCTATAGGCTTCCATTCAAGATCTACTGTTGTCTGTGAACCAAAATCCTCCATAGTGTGATGGTCTGTTGTTATGCCGTTTGCTGCAGCCAGGTCTTTACGGTCCACATATTTGAAGTTGAAGGCTATCGGCGCCAGGTGTATGGTACCTTTCAGGCGTTTGTTCTTTGTCTCAACGAAATAGTCCATACCGAGAGAGACATTCAGGGTGAAAGGTGACATGAAGTCGGAATATGTCTTCTTGTCATTATTCTTCAAGCCTCTTGAGAATTGTGTGTATGCCAGTAACTGCAGGGCATAATACCATTGCTTGTGCGCCTGTCGGTCGAATTTTCCGGTGTAGCGAATCAAGTCTTCCGATGTCTTGAACTTGTTGATGGTGTCGGCACTTGATGTCTGGAATCCTAATCGCATTTCCAACTTGTTGTTGAACTTCAGCTTTCTGGCATTGTCGTAGTTATATTGCAGGGTTACGGTGCCCAGCATTGAGTAGCTCCTGCTGCCTCTCTGGTACCAGTTGTCAGAAACGTGGTTCTGCATGAATTGCAGGAAGTAGTCTCCCATGAAAGTCCAGAAATGAGGCTTCGTGATGAAAAGATTTATGGGTTCTGTAGGAGCGTTCAGCGGTACATGCGTTGGAACAGGCGATATTTTCGTGGTGTCTGTAAGCGATAGCGAGGGTGGCGTTTCTGGAGACAATGTCCCTAAATCAGATGGCGCTACCTCTATGTTCTTCTCTACCAATTCCGGATGTCTGAGATATACATCCATCAGCACCCTGTCTTCCAGCGACTGTCCGGCACTATCCCTGTTCATTATCTCCCTTGTTACAGAAGGGTCGTATTTCAGTGGCGAGAACAGGCGGAAATGGGAAGATTGCGCCCACATATTTGTGATGCACAAGGTGGTAAATAAAAATATGGTTGAAAATAGCCGTTTCATCTTCCTGC
>ODAJ012130549.1_pt1 | contig 16046 bp, 13 predicted proteins | sample 1539241 | NCBI WGS metagenome assembly ODAJ01 (sample SAMN02144231, study PRJEB22623) | gut metagenome | biome: sheep rumen | host: Ovis aries | place: New Zealand
CGCCAATCGACTGGAGTCACGGGCGGCGCCGCGCGGCGACAAGCGCGGCGCCGCCTTTGTTATGCAGGTTCAAGTGCGCTCATCGTGTTTAGGTCTTGCCATAAAACTCGTAAATGAAACGCTTCTATTTGAAAGTAAAGTGATGCAGTGCTGCTGCTAGGCGCTAGGGTTGTGTGTGGCAAACCAGTGCTTTACCTTCCGCAGCATCCCGTACAGGCGTGGGGATGTCAGTGCGAGTATGCAGAGTGCTATGAGTCTCCACGATAAACGGTAACGTCGACGGATGACAAGCGCCTGTGGGAGGTGCTGGCGTATGACGAGCGTCGCCTCTTGTAGATACGGCTTCGAGACCGTTCGATTGGGCAAGGCTGTGGATAACCCAACGACCGATGCAGCTAAGCGCACCAACCGCCAGGAAAGAAGCTCGCGCGCCTCATCGTCCCACCTGCCTGCAACTGCCTCGGTATGTAGCAGTGCCCGCAAGTGGTCTCTTGGCAAGTTGTGCATTACGATGTTAGGTCTGGAGATAGACCCTTCTCTTTTAACGTACGCGTAAACGGGCTGGTCGAGCATGGCCACCTCGCTCACGTGTTCGATGGTCTCAGGCATGGACATTTGATCCTCGAAGACCATGTCGACGGTAAAAGGTACGGTCTCGTAGAGGCTGCGGTGAGCGATACGCGCCCAAGCTGAAACAGGCAGCTTGCCTAGGAGGAAGGCGCGCTTGAGATCGTTACCGCTCAGCAGCTCCGTGGCCGCAATCGGCGCATTCGGCCACTCAACCTTCCTGAGCCTCTGACGTGTGCCTGCAATTCCCCTCCCCTGCACCATCCTTCCCTCCACGCCATCGTACGCGCGGTAGAGCGCGGATAGGTAGTAGGGCGAGACGAAGTCGTCCCCGTCCACGAAGGATATGAGCTCGGCCCGGGCGAGCTCGACCCCGCGGTTGCGCGCCACCGAGAGCCCCGCGTTCGGGAAGTGGAAGACGCGGACGTTGGGGTGGCGCTCCGCGTAGGCGTCCAGCAGGGCGCCCGTGCCGTCGGTGGACCCGTCGTCTATGCAGACCACCTCGTAGCCGTCGAAGTCCTGGTGGACCAGCGAGTCCATGCAGTCCGCGACGCACTCCTCCACGTTGTAGAAGGGGACGACGACGGAGACCAGCGGCCTGTCCTCGCAGGGCTGGCTGGCGTCGTCGCGCCTTGTGGCGGGGGATTCCACGTGTCGTGTCCTCTTTGGGTCGCGCTGGGGTGTGGTCAATCTTCCATTTTACGGGATAGCGCGAACCGAAGAAAGATGGGCGAGGGACGGGTGTGCCCGAGCAGGTGGGGGAGGGCCCTGCAAAGGGCAACTTGCGCTTCACGCTACCTTGCTTTGCTGGCGTTCACGGCCTATGCGACTATGGGTTCTGTTGGGTGGCGCTGGAAGCACGTGCGTCATGAGCTGACCGTTATGCCAATCGACCACGTTAATCGCGTCAGACAGACCCTCCCGGACGCGAGCCTGCAGGAGGCGGGGACGTCGTCCGACCACGGCAGGTACCGGTCGACGCGGCCCGGCTCGCCCAGGTGCGGGTCGTTGGGCATCTCGGTGTGTTTTGTCAAGCCTTGTTGAGCCGCTCCCGTCACGGATTTGTGAGCCACTTCCCGTCACCAGACGACGGGCGCCCGACGGGGTCCGTCACGACGAAGTGAGCCACTCCCGTCACCGAAATCCGAGCCGGTCCCGTCACGCCGCGCCACCGCCCATGAGGGCGTGGCGGACGCGCCACGACTCGCCCCTGAACTGCACGAGCCTTCCGTGGTGGACGACCCTGTCGATCACGGCCGCGGCCATCTGGTCGTCCCCGAAGACGCTGCCCCACATGCTGAACTCGAGGTTGGTGGTGAACACCACCGACTGGCGCTCGTAGGCGGCCGATATGACCTGGAACAGGAGCCTCGCCAATCCCAATCGGCCGATATTGCTAATGCGCCGGTAACATGATCGCTCTACCGCAGTCAGTGGGCTTGGCTGTTGAGATGGTGTGCAACGGCATCTTCGGCGCACCTGTACCGGACTACGCGAGCGAGAACTTGAGCGACAAGGTACGCGGCTCGCGCAGAGTTGCGTCAGCGTGATGAACAAGACGGCCTGTCTCATGCCATGGGATTACTCATGGTCGCGTGGAACGAAAACCTGCGAAGATTGTGCTGTAACGAAGCGCCTATATGATAGAGCCAGTTATGGGAAGGCTGTCCCACAACTGGCTCCAATGGTCTTTATTTGTTCTGCGCTGTTCGTGTGGTACCCGCCGTGAGGAGAAGCAGCCAGCAACTACTCCTCACCATTCGATAAGTGTCTCTTGACCTTGCAACTGTTGGTGCAAAACGTCTTGTTGATGGCACCGTTAACCGGGCGACGCTTGACCACGAAGGGCCGTTCGCATACTGGACAGATACCCATACGACCCTCTGAGATGATGTGGCACAGTTCCGTTACCGCCTCGGTGCTCTTCTGCTCGTAAAGGCGATAGCCGAAGCTCACATCGTATGACATGGCATCGGTCTTATTGTAGTAATGAGACCACTCGGTTAAGACGAATGAAACGATGCAACCGGCGGCGTCTTGTGTTGCCAGCTTCTTGTCATTGGTGTGGGCTAGGAATGATACTCCTCCGTCGTCCTCTAGATGTAGACGGGTCGGTGCGTGCGAATAGAAATCAGTATGAAGATTATCGAGGGCATAAAGTGCCTGCGGAATCGGCAACAGGTCGGTGATATAGCGTTCGGGAAACACTGCTCGACAGAGCCCCATCGCGCCGTTAACGTGTTCGAACTCGAACATCTCTTCATCTGTAGTAACACTGTCGCGGAGCCCACGCGACACCGCGGCCATCTCTAGGATTGCGCTGATTCGCAGCATCAGCAATTCAAGCTCCTTGAAGAAGACGATACGTAGTTCTGGTTTGGGCCTATTCGTCTCGGCCTCATAGTAGCGACGTGTTTCCTCGGCAGTCCACGTTGCTTCTGACGTAGGGAGTGTTTCCATCCATTTCTCCAGCGCCTCACCGTAATGGGTGTACCTTTCCAGATCGGTCAAGGCATCAAAGTAGTCTATGTTGAACTCCGAAGCAGCGTTCATCAACGCTGTCTCCCCGAAAGCAAAACAAGACACGCGCGTGGTGATCCCAGCATCGTCTGACGCTTCGGATTGATCGGATGATGTGGATGAATCATTCGTTGGTTTTGCGCCTGAAACGGAGAGGTCCTTCCAATGATCACCTAGCCCGTACAGGAGACCGCGCTTTGGGCGTACGGTCTTGAGCTTTCTGGTGCGATAGTTACCGACTACATATCCACCGTCCTTATCACTTTTGAAAGCGGTAGCTTCGTGCATAACCATGAGCTCGTCGGGATACTGTTGCAAAAAGGACACGAGGCCTTTTGCCGAACGGATGCTTAGTAACGCATTGAGGTATCTAAATGGATCGATTTTCTTGTTGGGAACCGACCCGTCATGGTAATAGACGGCTATCGCGTCATTTATCGCAAGCAATCTGTCCATATGGCAAAACTCCTAAATCATGAATTAGCCGTAAATAAAATTTTAGCGGTAAAATAGGCGTATAGTCAAGTTAGCGGTAAATAAGTATGCGACGGTCGGCCTACAAATGGGTGAGAATGAGTCGGAGCGGTATGAGGAGCCGAAGTCGGACAATGATGGGGGTGTCAGCTGTGTTGCTAGAGAGTGTTATTAGGGCAACGAGGTGTCTATTGCTTGCAAAGCAACTCAAACTAAACTCCCCGTTCGCACGTAACGCCATTGTGAGCGGCCTCGAAAAGTGGGATACTATTCGTGGCTACCTGCGCAAGACGCGGGGGCTTCCTAGTGCGCGGGGCATATCCCCGCGCGTTCTGTTTTCATAGGAGGTGCGTCTTGCCAAAGATTCTCAGCGCCTTCTTTGACGAGGCGGGCCAGGAGAGACAGTACGAGCCGGGTGCTAAGTGGTATTTGCTCACGCTTGTGCTTCACGACCAGAGCGATGACCTATCCGCTCACATTGCCGCGTATGAGGACTACATTCGTCGTAAGGGGCTTCCCGATGTGCCTTTCCACATGGTTGAACTTATGCATGGAAGGCGCTCTTACGAGGGAATTGAGCTTGCTGACCGCAAGCGGCTTTTGATGTCGTTCAACTCATTTGTGCAAAGGCTTCCCATTCGGTATCACACCTTTGCCTATCGACGCTCAGAGTTTGATAGTTATGTTGAGCTCTCTCAGCGTATGGAGAGGGAACTTAAGGCGTTCATAGAGAGCCATCTCGAGGAGTTTCAGTCTTTTGATATGGTTGCCGTCTACTACGATGGGGGTCAGTCTGCAGTTACTCAGGCGGTACACGGCGCTTTCGACGAGGAGCTCTCGTCTAATGTCGCCGATTATAAAAAGCTGCGCTTTCAAGAGCGGCGGCTCTCTCAGGTTGCAGACTATCTCTGCTCGATAGAGCTCGCCAATCTGCGGTTCCTTGATGGGGAAGTAAGCCCGACCTATGAGAAGGTTTATGGTACGCGGCGGCAGTTCAGGGCGAATTACCTCAAGCAGGCACGGCGTAAGATGATTGACTAGTTGCTGTCTTGAGCCTGCGATTCTTTACTATACGGCGGGTACTGCCTGCCGAAGGACACCAAGCAGCTGCTGGCCAACTACGACAAGGTGCCGCAGAACCTGATCGGGGCCATCGTCGACGCGAACCGCACGAGGAAGGACTTCGTGGCGGACGAGGTCATCCAGATGGTGATGGACCTGGTCTACGCCGGCGTGCGCAGGCCGCTGGTGGGCGTGTACCGCCTGACGATGAAGAGCGGGTCGGACAACTTCCGCGCATCGAGCATTCAGGGCATCATGAAGCGCGTGAAGGCGAAGGGGATTCCCGCGCTGGTGTACGAGCCGACGATGGCGGACGAGGAGTTCTTCGGCTCCGAGGTCACGCACGATTTGGAGTCGTTCAAGGAGCGTGCGGACGTGATCGTGGCCAACCGCTGGAGCGACGAGCTCTCCGACGTGGTGGAGAAGGTCTACACGCGGGACCTGTTCAGGCGGGACTAACTCCCTGCCCATTCGGACGTTAGCTGCCAGGATTTGGTCCGAATGAGCTGCAGATGGATGCGTTCTGCGAGGTGAGCGATAGCGGCACGCTGCCTGAGGAGTCGAGCTTCTACCTGAGCGTCGGGTGCCCGATCCCGGCGGTGTGCATCCGCACGAGTTTCGAGCGCCCCGAGGCGCTGGACAAGGGGTGCTTCGTGCTGTCCGGTATCGACGAGGTCGGCCTGCTGCAGTCTGTGGACCTGGCCGTGGAGATGGTGCGCAACGGCGACCTGGGCGTGCCCGTGCCGGACTACGTGGACGAGAACGTGAGCGACAAGGTCGTGCGCATCGTGCAGAGCTACGTCGGGGTCGTCAACAAGATGGTCTGGCGGAAGGGGTAGGGGAGCCTGCTGCTTAGCGCGCTGTCCATTGCGAGTGTTAACCTTAACGGCCACTGCAACGTCAACAACAGATGGCGATTCATCTTGTTGACGGTGCTACGGCCGTTTCGCGTTTACGTGATTGTCTAGGACACTGGACAAGTGACGGGTTGTCGAGCACGGCCTCGGGCGGCACGCCGCCGACGTGGTCGAACACGGTCATGAGGCCGTCGACCAGGCACTCGCCGCGCTCCGACTCGCACATCACGCAGAACCGCGCGTTGGAGTGGGGCCAGCTGACGGCCAGCTCGTGCAGCTCCACCTCCTCGCCGGCGACGACGGCGCTCGCGTGCCCGTAGTCGACCTGGCAGGTGCCGCACGGCCACTCCAGCTCGAGGAAGCCCTCGGAGGGCCCGTGGGCGTTCTCCCGCCTCCACTCGCGCACGAAGCGCTCGACGGTCGCGAGCGACCCGCCGTACCCCAGCTCCGACACCAGCCTGTCGTACACGCGCCTGGCCGTGTGGCGCTGCTTGCGAGGCCTGTCGCGGTCGCCCTCGAGCCACGACCGCACCGCCCGCGCGTACGGCTCCATCGTCGGGCTGGTCCTCGGCCTCGCCACGGGCGGCTCGGGGGAGAAGTCCTCCCTCGAGGCGTACTTGGCCACGGTGTTCCTGCTGATCCCGAGCTCGCGGGCGATCTCCCGCTGCGAGCGTCCCTCCGCGCTCATCGTTCTGATAAGCTCCTGTCTCGATAGGGGCATGGTCATGTCCTTTCGTCTCCCTCCGGCGGCACGGCTGTGGAAGGTTTGTGGCCGCCGGAGGGGCACTCTACTCCGTCGCCGGGGCCGCGTGGCGCCCGGCTCACTTTTCACATGGCATAAGAGGAGTCTTCTCGCTTGCCTCCTTCCCGTCGAGGGGTGGCTCACATCCCCATCGGGCGGTGGCTCAACAATTGGTGACGGAGGTGGCTCAACTCAGATTGTCGCTAAACAGACTTCGCGGAGGGCCTCGCGGCCACCATCGACTGGCACCGGGAGAACGAGGCCTGGTGGCGCCCCGCCAAGGAGGCCACCGAGGCCAAGTGCGCGGCGCAGGGACAGTAGGGGAGGACGCTCGTATGGTGTCATCCTGTTGAGCAGTCGCCTCCGAACTTGTACCAGCAAGCTAAGGGGTGCCCAGATTGCCATCGAGGATGCCGTGCATACCATGCACATCACCTTTGTCGTGAGGCTAAGCTTGTCGCGCAATACCGCAGGAAGGCTCTCTCTGGCGAAACGGCTCATCGCATAGATTATCTTGCGCGCGGTCAGCCTATCTTCGCGTGGACAGGAAGCAAACCAGCACCATGCCCTGAACGCTGCGAAGATGCTGTTTTCCATGAGGATTGTCTGCAGCTCGTCTGGGACAGAGAGTATTGTTCAGTGAATAAGAGTGACCACATCACTATATTTTCACTGACTTTTGTATTATTAAGTTGAATGAAAAGCTCACTCGTTCTTCGAGTTTCCGAGATCGTGAGGATTTGGGGGTGCTCAGTGCTGGAGCAAGACTTGGTTCCAATCGTAGCGAGGCTACGTGAGCAGCATACCGATGACGAGTATGTTGAGGTGAAGGCATGCGCCCAAGAGATTACCAAGAAGCTCTGGGAGTCGGTAAGCTCGTTTGCAAACACGGACGGTGGGCTGATTCTGCTTGGCCTTGATGAGGGTGACAACTTCAGGCCCGTCAAGCGTTTTGCCATAGACAAGGTGCTCGACCAGTTCGTCACTGGAATAGGTGATGGAGATCCAAATGGAGCGCGCATCGCTAATCCGCCAAGCTATCACGTCCATAGATTCAGCTTTGAGGAATCACCGGTGCTCGCAGTCGAAATCGAGGAACTCGAAGCTGACAAAAAACCTTGCTACATTGCCGGAAGAGGAGTTGTGGGTGGGAGTTATAAACGCGTAGATGATAAGGACGTTAAGCTCTCTCCAGCTGAGGTCTATTCTCTCACAAACTATCTCACCCCTTCACGTGCCGACAGACGCGTGATCGAGTCAGCCACCGTATCTGACCTCTCTCCTGAGCTCGTGAATGATCTTATCGAGAATCAAAAGGATTCAAGAGCTTTGCGTGGCACAACGACGATAGAACAGAAGCTTGCTCGTCTCAGTATTATCAACGGAGATGGGTCCGTAAGCCTAGCAGGCTTGCTTGCCTGTGGCAGTTATCCACAGCAGTTCTTTCCTAAGCTTGTCATCGACGTGGCTGTTCATCCAGGCCTGCGAAAGTCAGATCCGACCTCGGATGCGCGCTTCCTCGACCGAGAGATTTGTGAGGGGCCGATTGGTGAGGTCATTGAAACCGCATATCGTGCTATTACGCGCAACCTCAGGACTTATTCCGTCGTCAGAGGAGCGGGGCGTACTGACAGCCTCGAGATACCTGGTGAAGTTATCCGCGAGGCTCTCGCCAATGCCGTCGTCCACCGAGAGTATGGAGAGTACTTCGAGGGACAAGCGGTGTCGGTGGACATATATCCTGACCGGATAGAGATAATCAACCCCGGGGGATTGTGGGGCGGGAAGACGAAAGAAAACATCGGCGACGGTACGTCGGCATGTCGGAATGCATCGTTGATGCGGTTGATGTCTATGATGCCTCTACCGGGAGGAGAGGGCATACCCGTCGAGGGCAACGGAAGCGGCGTACCCCTTATGAGGAGTGCGATGGCGTCGAGAGCGTTGGCAGAACCGGAGTTCGACCCTCAAATCGATCATTTCAGGGTAGTTTTGGGCAGGGGCGGTACTGAGATGGCTGAAAACCAAAAATGGCTCAAGCGCACTTTCGAGCAAGGGCTCGGTGCGCACGAGCAAGCCATTGCTGTTATTCTCCGTCGTGAGGGGGAGTCTACGGTGTCGGGCGTCCGGAACCAGCTCGGTATCGATTCGGATGAGATTCGCGATGCGTTCCAATCTCTTGTTGACGAGGGGATAGCTCGATGGAGTGGCAAAGATAAAGTGAGATTGTCCAGGACAACAAGATGGTCTCGCGTGCAGTGGCATCAGGCAATACTCTCAGTTCTTAGCACGGATGCGCCTAAAGATATCCACGAGGTGGCCAGCGCTCTGGGCAGAAACCCCGAGAATGCTAGGAAGTACGTGAGGCAGCTGGTTGACAGTGGAGAGGTAATTGCCACTGCGCCTCCGTCGAGCACTGACAGAAAGTATCTGCTGAATCTCTGAGCTACAAAACGCCCGCCCTCACTCGAAGTTCAGTGGACAATAGGAAAGAAATGCTGATTGTTCACTGAACTTCAAGTGAGGGAGGGTGTTTTGTAACTCAGACCATGCGAGTATTACTGCTACGAGTCCAATTGTTCGGGTGACAGAGATACACCCAATTACGTGCTTTCTGAAAACTTGGGCAGCGTCGACTCAGGATTCACCATGGGCATCGTCTTTTTTGGGACGATTCGTACTTTTGGCGCATGGCGCTGCAGCGTGGCTGCTAGTGAGATAGCGGCTCCTGTATCAATGATGCCCCCTGCCCACTTCGCTTGCGGACCAGGGCTGTCATGCAGCCGCCGCGATCCTCGATGACCTGTGGATGGCGGGGCAAACGTCCCCGCCTGCGTGGACGTTTGCCGCTTCTCATAACCTGCGGCTTCTCATGAGACGAGTTATGAGAAGACCAATCGCCGCACATCCTCAGGTCACCTCTGCCCAAGTGCGGCTTTCCCCGACAAGCTTCAACCTGCAGCCTGCCTCAAACGCCCCCGTCCCTCAGCCCCTACAGCACGATGCGCTCGAAGTCGGCCTTGGGGTGCTTGCAGACCGGACAGAGGTAGTCGTCGGGAAGCTCGTCGCCCACCCACTCGAAGCCGCAGACGATGCAGCGCCACACGACCCTGCCCTCGGGCGTGGTGCCCACGGCCTTTGGCTTTGGCTTGATGTTGTCCTGATAATCGGTGTAGGTGCACGAGGGCGCATCGGACAGCACGGCCATGAACGTGGGCTTGCAGATGAACAGCATGTGCGAGCCTAGGTCGCGCTCTTCGGTCACCTCGAGGGAAAGGTAGGCGTTGGTTTCCTCGGTGATGTAGGGTGCTCCGTTGCCCGCCGTCTGCCAGCAGGTGGGCGGATAGTCCGCAAACTTGTCCATGTCCCGCCCACTCGCAAAGCCGAAGCGCTGGAAGAGGGCGAAGGGCGCGCTGGTGCTGAGTACAGAGATGTTGAGGATGCCGCTCTTCCTGACGAGCTCGCAGGTGTAGTTCTCCTTGTTGATGGCAATCGAGAGGCGCTGGGGGTTTGAGGCAACCTGGATGGCAGTGTTGATGATGCATCCGTTTGCCTTCCCGTCGGCCACGGTGGTGCAGACATAGAGCCCATAGCTGAGCTTGTACAGGGCTTTGGGGTCAAAAGCCGGCGGTACCTGGCGATTGGAGCCGGCCTCGCGCACACCGGGCGCCCCCGCCCGTGCATCGTGACCCTCCGACCCCGCGCCAAGCTCCTCAGCCTGCTCATTCGGCAGCCCGCGCGCCTGAAGGGCGGCTCGCTTGGTGCGGTACTCGATGATGGGAAGGTCTGCCGCAACCAGGTTCTCGCCTATGGCAAGGCCGGTCTTCTTGGGCAGCTGGGTTTCTACGATGCGCTTGTCCTGCCGTTCCACGACGATGTTGGCCCGTGAGCCCAGCCATGCGATGCACTTGTCTATGGCCCTCACGCCCGTGATCTTGTTGTAGAACCGCAGAGCGATGATGCTGTGCTCGTCGTCCACGGGAATGAAGAAGGCCAAAATCATGATCTTGTCGGTGACGTGATTGAGCCACAGGTTGGGGAACTTGAACGTGAGGTTGGTGCCCCTGATGTCGCATTCCTCGGAGGGTCGAGGACTCTGCCCTTGGTCCGTCTCGTTGTTTGCGCTGGTCTGCAGGGTGTGGTCGTCCAACCAGACAACCTTGGGGCCATGGCAGAGCGTCTTGTTTCCGCGGCCGATGGTGTTGTGGTGCACAAAGGCGAGGTGAGACACGTCAAGCTGGTTCTCGATGACGCGCGAGTAGTGCACGCCCCACGAGTCGCTGGTATGGTCATAGGTGTACGAGGGGTCGACCATCACGTCAAAGACGTCAGGCTCGCCGTCCGGCTCGCCGCTGCCGTACCACACAAAGACGACGCCACCGACCTCGCGCACCGGGTAGGATGTGAGGCTCAGGCGCTCGTAGTCGAGCGACGAGGCCCTGCCTTCGGAGGGCACGTACACGCACTTGCCCGTGACGTCGTACTCGATGCCGTGGAACGGGCACTTTATGTGGTCGTGTTCGACCCACCCCTTGGCGAGCGACGCCTTGCGATGCGCGCACAGGCTGTTCACGCAGGCGAGCTTGCCCTCCTTCGTGCGGAAGAACGCGAGGTCCTCGCCAAACCTCCGCGCTCCCAGCACCTTGCCCGCCCGCACTTCATGCGAGGACAGAACCGCATACCACTGATTGGCAATCATTCCAAGACACCCCCAGCATGCGTCTATCGCCATCGACGACAGGATAGACGCTATCCGCCACCATACCATAACGCCTGCCTCTGGAGCTTGTCCCCCCGATTCGGATAGCGGTAGAAAGAGGGGTGGGGAGCCGGCGCAGCGAGCCCAGGTCCGGCGCGTGCCAGGCGCTCGCTCACTCGCGATATGGATTTACCTTTAGGGAAAGCGAGACTAATGACTAGGTGGATAACAGGACTGGTGATTCGATAGCCGGTGGGACTCGCCCTCGAAGGCGACGAGGTGGCCGTGCCAACGTTGACGAGGTGTAAGAGGTGCAAAAGTGCTGGTAGATGTGGTGAAGTAAGAAGTTAGTACGAGGTATGGGTTCATAGTAAGAGGTCATGCTGAGTCTTGAAGAGGTCTGATATAGGTGGCTGGGTTGCTCGCCCGTGAGCGAGCGGTTCATCCACGGGTGTCAGGAGCTATGGACGACGAGACGATTCTTCTCAACCTTGTCGCGGCCAAACGGGATGAGGATGGTGTCATGCGCCCAACCCTGGGTGGAATTCTTGCCCTCGGATCGTACCCTCAGCGCTTCTTCCCCAGACTCTGCGTGACGTTTGCGGCGTTTCCCGGCACCACGAAGGCGGACATCGGGATGTCCCGGGAGCTGCTTGACACTGAGACCCTTGTCGGCCCCATACCCTACCTCGTTTCGGATGCTGTCGCGGCGGTTCGGCGTAACGCGCGTACGGGAGGCGTGATAGACGGTGCATTCAGGAAGGATGTTGTGGATTATCCGCCTGAGGCCATTCGTGAGGCTGTTACCAATGCGCTTATGCATCGAGACTACTCGCCGGATGGCTGTGGCTCGCAGGTCCAAGTAAGCATGTTTGCCGACCGTATAGAGATATCCAATCCTGGCGGTCTGTACGGTACGCTCACCCTTGATCAGCTGGGTACGGCGGGGGAGTCTGCGACCAGAAACCAACACCTGTCCTTGTTATTGGAGGAGACTCCCTATCCTGGGGGTGGGTTCGTTGCTGAGAATAGGGGTACGGGATACCAACGCATTGTGGCGGAGCTCACCGGGAATCTAATGCCTCCTCCCGAGCCACATTCTTCGGCGGCTAGGTTCGTGCTCAGCATGTACAAAAGACGCGTGTCCGTTGATGAGCGTTCGAGGGACTTTTCCTCAAACATCGATATGGCAATTCTCTCATACCTCGAGGACCATGCATCCGTCAGTACTCGGGAGCTGGCTGAGATGTCAGGCCTCTCGAGAGCAGGAGTCTTGCGACACATTACGAGCCTGAAGGATGCTGGTCTCGTTGAGCCCATCTACCCGGGGACCAGTTCTCGTCAGCGATATCGACTCGCGCGTTAGGGTGCCGATACGTTGTAGCTTCTCTCGCAGTGGTAATCACCCTAGTGCCACTGACGCTATGGTCGTGACGAAGTGTACGAGGTGCAAAAGCGCTGGTAGTCGTACGTGAGTAAGAGGTGTGTAAGAGGTTGGCTGCTATAGACTTATGATGCCGATCGACGCGAGATGCTCACCTTGCGCGCAAAACAATGTCGTTTGCCACATCGCTGTGGTAGTCTCGACCCTACACTCGCACTCCTAGGAAGGGCCCCAAATGTCTTAACGGTCACCTCGGCGACACCACATGCTCAGCGGGAGTGCCCTCAAGGTGATCGCGACGCTCGCCATGTTCGTGGACCACACGGCGGATTGCGTCGCAAATGTTGGTGTAAGCCCGGGAACGGCCCCTTTGTAAGGAAGACGGCCATTGCCTAGAATCTGAGATCGCGACAAGTCAGGTTATAGAGAAAGGCAATGACCGCAATGAACAGCATGAACGGGTCGAGCTTGGTCGGGCTCTTGGCCCCTGGGTCCGTTGCCCTAGGGGACGTCGCTTCTCTGGCAAGGGTGTCCAAGCTCTTGTAACGGAAGGACGACAGAAAGGATGGCTCTGGGCATGCCGCACATCGACGATACGCAGACTGTGATCGGAGGGGTGTGACGTCACAGAGATCGCCCGCGTGACCGCCACTTATGCGAGTTCGTGTGGTTGCATGTCTGGTATTGACGGTGGCACGTAGCACGGACAATCAAGCACGCGTTGTGCATCCTTAGTTGACTCATAGGCATCAACTGCACAAGCATGCGCTTGTATTGCTATGATGGGTCACATTATCGTCTCCAATGCACGAGCACTGAAATCGAGGGTTCATGGCGGATCACACGCACACTCAAGACGACAAGCTAGACACCACATCTGAGAGCGTCACTTGGCCTGATGATCTCGACTACCAGACTCCCCTGGATGACATCGAGGAGATAGTGGCTATCGAAGACGATTCGGACATGCATGTATACGGCCTAAACATGAAGAAGGAGGGTCGAGGAGGCAATTCGGTCGTCCCGCCTCAACGCACCGTCCTCATCGCCATTGCTTCTTGTTTCCTCGCCGTACTGGTCTTGGGCCACTTCATTCTCGGCTTCCCTGCTTCGTTCCAGACGCAATCCCCGGCGCAGGACTCGCAGAAGGAGGACTCCGAGCAATCGGACGATGCGCAAAGCAGCGTGGATGCGGGCGAGAGCGCCGCGGCAGAAGGCGAGAACGAGGGCGGAGGCGAAGCCCCTGCAGTTGAGGAACCCTCTGCAGACAGCGAGCAAGAGATCGTAGAGCAGCAGCACGAAGGGCTGTCCCAGGCAGACCTTGCCCAACTGGCTTGTGACCTTTCCTTTGACGGAACAGACCTGAGCGTACCTTCGGAGGAAGTGCGCGTAGAGGTAAGCCAAGGCAACGTCCAGGTGTCGCACACCCCCGGAGGGCAAGTGTCCAGTGGAACCGTCATCACGGCAAACGCGGCGCAGCAGGCAGCAGCTCTTTGCAACGAGCTGCGCGACCAGTGGGTGCAGGGCGATGGAGAGGGCGAGGCGAGCCTTTTCGAGGGCGTGACGTGGATAGTGTGCAACGAGAGCGGGGAGGCATATCTCGCCGTGCGCTTCGATGCTGGGAATGCCCCTACGGCAGGAGATGGGCTATCCGTACTCGCTCAGGCTTCCAGCTATCGCCTGTCGGGAAGCGTTTACTATGGCTCGGGGGAGATGGCCTCGCAAACGGCAGGCGAGGCCATGCACTACGTGACGGGAGAGGAAATCGTTCCCGCTGCCGAGATCATGTACTGACCCTCTACGCGAGCAGCTTCAGCCTTATCCACCACAGCACGAGCATGTGCGCCGGGTAGATCGCGTAGAGCAGCAGCTGCGGCGCACGACCGTGGATGAAGCCGCGCTCGCCGCTGTACATGCCGATCAGCAGGAAGGCGAGCGAGCCGAACACGGGGCTCCCCAGGCACGAGCTGCCGACGACGAGCCTCGCCACGGGCCACCTGCGCAGCAGGTACAGCGCGGACACGCAGCCCAGGCCCTTCACCCCGTAGTCGCAGCGGGCGACCGCCAGCACCGCGAACAGGCCCACTATCGCGAGGCACATCCGCCTGCGCTCGGTCGCGTTGGTCGATGTCTGCAGGCGCTCGTGGGCGCAGAGTCCCAGGTAGGAGAGGGAGAGCGTCACGAACACGCTCTGCTTCCCCAGCCAGATGATGCTGCCCGTGTGCCAGAGGTTCCAGGGCACCTCCGATATCAGCGCGAAGAGGGCGAGGCGCACCCCGTAGGCCCTGCGGTCGCGTGTGTGCAGGAACCCCTCCACGAGCAGGAAGCAGAAGATTGGGAAGGCGATACGCCCAAAGGCCCTCATCGGGTATTAGGTGGTGATGACTCTGCCCAGCACGCTGAGGAGCGCCGCGTTGCCCAGCCCCTGCGGGATGACGAGGGCGGAGTGGTCGACGAGCATGGACAGCGTGGCAGCACCTTGAGCGCGCTTCCGCTCAGGACGCGGTGGCGCGGCGGTATCAGGCTCTCGTCCATGGGGGAGTCTCCTCGGTCGTGCGGGGTTGTGTCATGTGCGGACTGTGATACGGCTTTGGGGAGGGGGAGTGCGACGGGACCTGCGGGATGGTTGTTGGTTGGGCGCTTGTTCCTTTTGCCGAATGGCTCATGCGTTCACTAGATGTCGAGGGGCTCAAATGCCTGTGGCTACTCGAACGGCAGCCTTTTGGCTAGCAACCTCCTTCGTGCCCGCACCAGCAGGTTGAGTGGTGTCCAGACCGCCGGCGAGGGCACCGTGCATACGAGGCACCCCACCTTCGTCACTAGGTCGAGCTCGCCTCGCAGGACTGTGTGTAGGCTCCTTCTGGCGAAGCGGCTCATCGCGCGTATCTCCTCCCGGACGGCGCGCCGGTCATCGCGCGGGCAGGACGCAAGCCAGCACCACGCCCTGAACGCGGCGCAGACGCGGTTCCTCAGGAGGATCGCCTGCAGCTCGTCCGGGACGTCCGGCAGGTCCTCCTGTCGCCTGCTGTGGGCGAGCCAGTAGTCGACGAGGTTCGAGGCCGATCGCGTGCGGGAGATGCTCCCACTGCGGATGCGGTAGTGGAAGAGCTCGTCGGGCAGGCACGTCGCCCTGCCGACCCGCCTGCAGAGGAGATGTGTCGTGAAGATGTCCTCGAACGCACGTCCCTCGGGGTAGGAGATGCCCGAGTACGCGCTCGCGCGGCAGAGCTTGCCCCATGCCACGCTGCCGATTGCGGTGCCCCGTATGAGCTCGGTCAGGATGTCCCCGCCCTCGAGCGTTCTGGCTGGCTGGTCTCCACTTGGTGGTGCAGCGCCGTCCGCCCACTCGTTTACGCACCTGCAGCAGACCATGTCGGAGTCTGTCGCGAGCATGGTGCCCACGAGCGTGCTCACCGTGTTCGGCTCAATCCAGTCGTCGGCGTCGACGAAGAGCAGCAGCTCTGCCCGTGCGTGCGCGAGACACGTATTGCGCGCCGCGGCGAGGCCGCGGTTCTCGGTGTGCCGCACGCGCACCCGCCGGTCGAGCGAGGCGTAGGAGTCGCACAGCGCCCCGCACCCGTCGGTCGAGCCGTCGTCCACGAGCAGTACGTCGAGGTTGTCGTAGTCCTGGGCCAGTATGCTGTCCACGCACCGGGGGAGGTAGCGCTCCACGTCGTGCACCGGCACCATGACGGAGACCAGGGGCGTGTCCGCCCCTGGTCGCGCGGGTGCTGCGGGATG
>ODAJ012125936.1_pt1 | contig 16045 bp, 8 predicted proteins | sample 1539241 | NCBI WGS metagenome assembly ODAJ01 (sample SAMN02144231, study PRJEB22623) | gut metagenome | biome: sheep rumen | host: Ovis aries | place: New Zealand
GGCATATTTAGAAGTGGAAAACCATAGGTTTAGCAGCAGAAAGTGGCATGTTTGTTCTTGAAAAATGGCACTTTAACAGGAGAGAAGTGCTACTTCTTCACCAGAGAAGTGCCGTTTCTCCATGAGAGAAGTGCCGTTTCTCTGTGAGAGAAGTCGCGTTTCTCTCTGCGTCAGTTTGCTTTTTTAAATAATAGAAACCGACGCGGTCTAAACATCTATGATACAATAAAATAGAAATTTTGCGTCAGTATTTGTGAATTTTCTGACTTTTTCACGTTGTCAGTATTGTCTGTATCGACAGGGAGCTGTACGGCGATGAGAGAAAAAATCCCTCTTTCTTTTTACCGTTATTTCGCGGAAATTCCGTAACTTTGCAAACCTAAAGCGAATGAAGGTTGAAAGCGGTGCATTTCCGCCTCGTTCATGTTCTAAAAAAGTGATTACATAATGACAGTCAAGGAAGTGTTCGACCTGCGGAAGCAAGGCAGGATAGAGGAGGCCTACGAGGCCATACGTCCGATGTATGCCGTACACAAGGGCAAGTACACCACGCTGTGCATGTTCTGGACAGCGAGCGACATTCTGAAGAAGCGTGTCCGAGAGGGGAGGCTTGACGAGGCCGAGAAGATTTTCGAGGCGCTGCTGCGCATCCTTCCCAATATAGAGGATAAAGACGGGCGGGCGCTGAGCAGCATTCTCTACGAGGCCGTGACCCTTGACAAGGAAATCAAGACCTTCAGAATGCTCGACTTCGTGGCCCGGTTGCAGGTTGAACAGCTGAGCGAAAAGGACTGGGAAATCATCGCAGCCCCCGCCGTGGCAGGTACTCCCAGCCATCCTATACCCTCCGTTGCGCAGCAGCTGCTTACCTGTGCGTTCCATGAGATACAGGAGGAACCGACTGTAGATAATGCGCTGAAGGTGATGCCGTTGTTGCAGGAGGCTGTGCGCCGCTATCCGCGCAACAAGAACAGCCAGCGCTACATGGCTGTGGTCTATCGCATCATGGGTGAACGCGAAAAGGCTGCCGGCATCTATCAGCAGTTGCTGAAGCGTAATCACGACAGCTATCTCTATGCAGAACTGGCGGAATTGACCGACGATGTAGGTCAGAAGGCAGCCTTGTACTGCAAGGCCATCCTGAACCAGCGACAAGAAAAGTTTCGTACGGGTTATCGCCTTGAACTGGCCCGTCTGCTCACCCGTCGCGACAAGCCCAAAGCTGCCTACGAGCTACAGAAATGCATCGCTACTCGTAAGGCACTGGGTTTTGGTGTTACCCGCGAGATGCAGCAGTTGCTCCAACAGCTATCAGGCGTTCAGCCTGCGCCTGATGCCGAGCAGCAGGAGTTCTACAAGAAGATGATAGAAAAGTATAACTGTTCAGGGAGCGGTCAGGGGGTTGCTTGAGAAAGACATCATCACCCACGATTTGGGAACCTATAGCGTTTACGACCATTTCTTCGCTATGTGGCTGATGCAGCAATAGCATGAAAGACTATCCCGACAAGATGACGTCCGAGCAGGCCCGCCGCATAAAAAAGCCGCTGTCTCCTGGATGCAGGAAACAGCGGTTCTTTGTGGTATTGGGAAAAAATGTTGCGCCGCGCTATTGGGAATGAGCGAAAGCGCACACACCGTTCTGCTTAGTCCTCGACGATGGGCTTGTACTTCGGCACGAGGGTCTTCATGATAATCCAGCCGATGAGGTAGGCTACGGCGCAGAAGCAGAAGACGATCATGTAGGCACCGGGCTTGCCCTCGTAGCCCATGAAGGTGAACTGCGCGCCCATGCCCTCGGCATAGGTGAAGAGCTTACCTGAGCAGTAGTTGATGAGCATGGAGCCCAGGCCGCCGGCCATGGCACCGATGCCGGTAATGGTGGCTATGGCTGCCTTGGGGAACATGTCGCCCACGGTAGAGAAGATGTTAGCCGACCAGGCCTGATGGCCTGCACCTGCCAGACCGATGATGATGGCGGGCCACCAGGCGGGGTCGATGGGCGACTCCTGCCACATGGCCAATGGCTGTGCAAAGAGTGCAAACAGGGGGAAGAAGGCGAAGATGAGCATGGCGAGCATGCGGCCTGCATAGGGGTTCATGCCGCGCTTCTCGACGAAAAGCTTGGGCAGGTAACCGCCGAAGATGCTGACCACGGTGACGATGGCGTAGAGCGTGAAGATGAGCAGCTGGCCCATGCCGCTGGAGGTCTTGTAGTGGAACTGGTCAGAGAAATAGGCCGGTGCCCAGAACAGGTAGAACCACCACACGCCGTCGGTCATGAACTTGCCGACGATGAACGACCAGGTCTGCTTGTAGGTGAAGGCCTTGGCGTAGCTCATCTGCCGGCCTTCGTCGTTGGCATCCTTCGGGTCGCTGTCGGTTTCCACGTCCTGATTGATATAGGTGAGCTCGGCGGCATTGACGTGCTTCGACTTGTTGGGCTTGTCGTAGATGAACACCCAGAGGCCCATCCAGACGAAGCCGAGGGCACCGATGATGATGAAGGCCATCTCCCAGCCGAAGGCTTCGGCCAGGGGCGGAATGCTGACGGGGGCTGCCAGTGCGCCGACGGAGGCTCCGGCGTTGAAGAGCGAGGTGGCGAAGGCACGGTCCTTCTTGGGGAAGTACTCGGCTGTCACCTTGATGGCGGCAGGGAAGTTGCCGGCCTCGCCCAAGGCGAGCACCGAGCGGCAGAACAGGAAGAGATAGACACTGACGGTGGCAATGGAGAGGGCGGTCATGCTGCCAGCCTCGACGGCCTTCAGCGCCTCTACGCCCTGAATGCCCTCAATCTGCATGGTGACCCAGCCGCACAGGGCGTGCAGGCAGGCGCCGAGCGACCACACGAAGATGGCCCAGAGGTAGCCCCGCTTGGTGCCCATCCAGTCGATGAACTTACCGGCAAAGAGGCAGAAAATGGCATAGAGGATGGAGAACACGGAGGTAATGACGCCGTAGTTCTCGTCGGTCCAGTGGAACTCGGGGGCTATGAAGTCTTTCCACGTCAGCGAGAGTACCTGACGGTCCATGTAGTTGACGGTTGTTGCAAAGAACAACATCGCGCAGATAACCCAACGGTAGTTGGTCATTTTGGTTGTTTGTACAGCACTCATTTTTCTTTTTTGTTTTAGTAGTTGCTTGCAAAGGTACGAATATTTTTTATATTTCCTTACGCATTCTGCTGAGTTTTTTATGAAAACGTTTACTTTAATCCTGGAAATAGACTTTCTTGACGCGGCTGCTTACTGAGGTGAGCACCTCGTAGGGAATGGTCTGGAGCACGTCGCTCAGCACGGTGGCGGGCAGCGAGCGGCCAAAGATTTCCACCTGGTCGCCTTCGCTGACGTCGGGAATGTCGGTCACGTCGATCATGGCCACGTCCATGCAGATGTTGCCTATGTAGGGAGCCGGCTTCCCGTGAACCAGGCAGTAGCCTGCTCCGCACCCCAGGTGGCGGTTCAGTCCGTCGGCATAGCCTATGGGGATGGCGGCAATGAGGGAGTCGCGCGTCAGGACGCCTCGTCTTGAGTAGCCCACCGTCTCGTCCTTCGGCACTTGGCGCAGCTGCAGGATGGTGGTCTTGAGGGTGCTGACGGGGCATAAGCCCCCTAAGTTAGGACCCATGGGGTCGTAGCCATAAAGGCCGATGCCGAGGCGGCACATGTCGAGTTGGCGCTCGGGGAAGTGCTCTATGCCCGCCGAGTTGTCCATGTGGCGCAGAATCTTGTGGTCGAAGGCAGCCTGCAGCTGCCGGCTGGCACGGTCGAAACGCTCGAACTGCAGGCGCGAGAAGTTGTCGAAGTCAATGCTGTCGCTGCCCACGAAATGGGAGAACACGGAGCGCGGAATGACGGCCGTCTGGTTCTTCAGCCGCCGTATGAGCTCGGCTATCTCCTCGTCGTAGTTGGCATTGAAGCCCAGGCGGTGCATGCCCGTGTCGAGCTTGATGTGAACGGGCCACCCGGTAATGCCCTCCTTGCCGGCGGCGCGGACAAGGGCGTCGAGCAGGCGGAAGGAATAGACCTCTGGCTCCAGGTCGTAGTCGAACATGGTCTTGAAGGCTGTCATCTCGGGGTTCATGACCATGATGTTCTGCGTAATGCCGTGGCGGCGCAGCTCCACACCCTCGTCGGCCACGGCCACGGCCAAGTAGTCAACCCGGTGGTCCTGCAGCGTCTTGGCCACCTCTACGGCTCCGGCTCCGTAGGCATCGGCCTTCACCATGCAGACCAGCTTGGTCTCGGGCTTGAGGAACGAGCGGTAGTGGTTCAGGTTGTTCACCAAAGCATTCAGATCGACCTCAAGGATGGTCTCGTGCACCTTCTGCTCCAGCAGCTCCGTAATGCGGTCGAAACCGAAGGGGCGTGCGCCCTTGATGAGGATGACCTCGTCGTGCAACTCACGGAAGGCCTGGCTATTTAGGAAGTCTTCGGTAGTAGCGAAGAAGGATTTTTCGCTCACCATGAAGAGGGAATGCTGGCTGCTGATGCAGGGGCCTATACCGATGAGCTTGTCGATGCCACGCTTCAGACACAGGTCGTTGACCTCGCTATAGAGTTCTTCCTGTGACAGTCCGCTCTGCTGTATATCGCTTAGTATAAGCGTATTCTTTGTTCCCCCTCCTTGGGAGGGGGGTAGGGGGAGGCTCCTTCTTCTTTGCATGAAGTCGAGCGCAATGTCAAGTGAGTTGATGTCGGAGTTGTAGGAGTCGTTGATGAGCGTACAGCCGTGCTGACCTTCCTTTACCTCCAAGCGCATGGCCACTGGTTCGAGGTGTTCCATGCGCTCACGGAGCTCGTTGGGCTTGACGCCCAGATAGAGTGCTGTGGCAGCCACGGCCAACGAGCACTCAATGCTGGCCTTATTCGAGCAGGGGGGAAGGAGCAGGGAGGAAGAAGAAGTGTTAAGCGTCAGTTTGACTCCCCCGTTTGTCAGCTCCTTGTGCCAGCCTATGCGCTCTGCTTTGAAGCCGGAGCGGCGTATGCAGCGGCTGACAAGGTCGTCGTCGGCATTGTAGATGATGGCCTTGGCGTCACGAAACAGCTGCAGTTTCTCCATACACTTCTCTTCCATGGAGCGGAAGTTCTCCTGATGGGGAGCTCCGATGCTGGTGAGCACGCCGATGGTGGGCTGGATGATGTCGGCCAGCGACGACATTTCGCCGGGCTGGCTAATGCCGGCCTCGATGAGGGCCACATCGGTATGTTCGTTCATCAGCCATACGCTGAGCGGCACGCCAATCTGCGAGTTGTAGCTCTTTGGCGAGCGGGTTACCGTCATTTGCGGCGACAGCACCTGGTAGAGCCACTCCTTGACCATGGTCTTGCCGTTACTGCCCGTAATGCCTACTACAGGAATATTGAACTCGTCGCGATGACGCTCGGCCAGACGCTGCAATGCAGCCAAGGGCGAGGGGACGACGAGGAAGTTGGCGTGGGGGTATTTACTATTTACCGATTTTCGATTTTCGATTTCCATGGCCACCACAAAGTTTCTTACTCCGCGCCGATACAGGTCTTCAATGTACCGATGGCCATCGCCCCGGGTAGTCTTAAGCGCAAAAAACAATGTTTCTTCTGGAAAGCAAAGCGAGCGGCTGTCGGTGAGCAGCCAGTTAATCTGTGCATCGGCTGTGCCGACGCGGCGCGCTCCAATGAGCGTCGCAATCTTTTCTATAGAGTATTTCACCTTGACAAACGTTACTGTTTACTGATTATCTATTGATAGGTTATTTTTTAGGAATGCAAAGGTAGGATATTTTTTCCGTAACGCTTCCACTTTTAACATAGTTTTATCCATGAACGCCCGATATTCATTGCTATCGGCATTGAAAGGCCGGTGCATCAGGGCCTGCTTTACGGGCCGCCAGTCATTGAGCCACTCCTTGGCACGCTGACTGAAGTAGGTTTCCACCAGCCGCTGCCAGATAAAATCAACTGCCAGGTCGGAAGGGTGCAGCATGTCAGCAGCATAGAAGCGGTAGTCGCGCAGCTCGTCCATCAGGATTTCGTAAGCGGGGAAATAGTTGAGGGTTGAGAGTTGAGAATTGAGAATTGAGAGTTGAGAGTTGAGAGAAGTGCGGATGACTTTCTCTACGGCCATGAGCAACGTAGCTTTCGAGAGCTGGCTCTCGTGGTAGCCGTACTTGCGGTAGCGTATGGGGCTGACCGTCAGCACCACCTGTACGTTAGGGTTGTAGGTGCGCAGGCGGCTGACGGCTTGCTGCAGGTAGTCGGCACATTGCTCTAAGCTGAGCTGTTCCTCGCGGAACTCGGCGGCGGGGCGCTTCTGGCAGTTATCGACTATCTGCCCCGTCTGGCGGTCTATATAGACATGGTTCGTCCCGAGGGTGATAAAGGCCACGCGGGGAGCCTTTCTTCCTCCTTGGTAGATGGTTTGGGAGAGGCGTTCTATGGTGTGCAGTACGCTGGCGGGGTTATACATGGTGCCAAAGGGGTTGACCATGGTGGGAAACTGTTCCTGCTGGAAGCGGCGGCCAATGCTGTCGGCAAAGCACGAACCCACGAAGAGCACCTTGTCGTGTGGTTCTATCTGCCACTCAGACCGTGGTATGTCAACGATTGTTCTGAATTCCATTCAACAAACTTAGACGAAAGAGGTACGAGAAACAAAACGATTCTCGTACCTCGTAGCTCGAATAATAAATACTACTTATCAAAGCAGGTTGTCCTTTTCTATGTCCTTGAAGTATTTGTAGGTTCCAACCTTCAGTTCGTCAGTGGCAGGCTCGTCGCAGACGATGATGCCGTGCTGGTGCGTCTGCAGGGCAGAGATTGTCCACTCGTGACTGACAGCTCCCTCGATGGCAGCTTTCAGGGCACGTGCCTTATGGTGGCCGTTGACCAGAATCATGACCTCCTTGGCATCCATGACGGTGCCTACGCCAACGGTCAGGGCCAGCTTGGGCACTTTGTTCACGTCGCCCCCAAAGAAGCGCGAGTTGGCAATGATGGTGTCGGTGGTCAGCGTCTTGACACGGGTGCGGCTTGTCAGGCTGGAGTAGGGCTCGTTGAAGGCAATGTGGCCGTCGGGGCCTATGCCGCCGAGGAAGAGGTCAATGCCTCCGGCCTCCTGAATCATTTCCTCGTAGTGCCGGCACTCGGCCTCCAGGTCGGCAGCGTTGCCGTTAAGGATATGAATGTTCTCCTTCGGGCAGTCAATGTGGTTGAAGAGGTTGCGGGCCATAAACGAGTGGTAGCTCTCGGGGTGTTCTTCGGGCAGCCCGACATATTCGTCCATGTTGAAGGTCAGGACGTGCTTGAACGAAACACGGCCTTCTTTGTTTGCTTTTACAAGGCAGGCGTACATCCCCTCGGGTGAAGAACCGGTTGGGAGACCCAGTACAAAAGGTTTCTCGGGAGTAGGGTTAGCTTCGTTAATTCGGCGGATAACATGCTCTGCCGCCCACTGCGACATTCGTTGGTAGTCTGGTTCAATAATTACTCTCATAATCTTAATTGAATGTGTTGTTAATTAAAAATCGGGTGCAAAGATAAGAAAAAGTAAAAAAGTAAAAAAGAAAAAAGTAAAAAAGTAAAAGACTCAGTAAGCCAAAAAAAGTTAAAGAAGTTGATGGAGCCTGTAAATTCTTCATTCTTCATTCTTCATTCTTCATTAAATTATTGTACCTTTGCCCCCCGAGTTACACAAAATACCTTTTGAATTATGGAGACTTACAGACAACTAACACAAACTGAAATTGAGATTCTTGAGAACAATGTGTGCTGGGCAGAGGACTGGCAGCGCGTCTTAGTAGCCGAAGGCTTTAAACCTTATAACTTTCATCGTGTCATGTTCTATGGTGACATTCGTCTGGGGGAGTTTGAGAAGCAGGTGGAGGTGACCAAAGGCTTCTTCAAACACTCTGGCATCAACGACTGCACGCTGCGTAACGTGACAGTAGGTAACGACTGCCTCATTGAGAAGGTGGGCAACTACATCAATAACTACTTCATTGGCAACGACTGCTACATCTCTAATATATCGACCCTCGAAACGACTGACGATGCTACCTTCGGCGAAGGTTCAACCATCTCAGTACTCAACGAGATGGGCGACGGAAACGTGGTCATTTTCCGTGACTTGAACTCGCAGTTGGCGGCATTCATGGTGAAGCACGCTCAGGACAAGGTGCTCAAGCAGCGACTCCAACAGCTTATTGAGGACGAGCTGCGCGTGGAACGCCCTGAGCGCGGGCTCATTGGCAACAACGTCAAGATAGTCAATACGAAAGACATTACCAATACGGTCATTGTGGGCGACTGCGAGGTGAACGGTGCGGCCCGCCTGCAGGAGTGTACCATCATGTCGTCGCGCGACGCTTCGGTATATATAGGTACGGGTGTCATTTGTGAGAACTCCATCATTTGTGACGGCTGCTCCATCAACAACTCCGTGAAGATGCAGGACTGCTTCGTGGGCGAGGCCTGCCAGATTACTAACGGCTTCACGGCGGAGGCCAGCCTCTTCTTTGCCAACTCGTACATGGCCAACGGCGAGGCCTGTGCCGCATTCTGCGGACCTTTCTCGGCCAGCCACCACAAGTCAAGCCTGCTCATTGGTGGACAGTTCTCGTTCTACAATGCCGGTTCGAACACGAACTTCTCGAACCACGCCTACAAGATGGGACCCCTGCATTACGGTACGCTGGAGCGTGGCACGAAGACGGCCTCGGGAGCCTACGTGCTGATGCCGGCCACGATAGGAGCCTTCTCCGTCTGCTTCGGCAAACTGATGAATCACCCTGATATGCGCAACTTGCCCTTCTCGTACCTGATGGCTTACGGTGAGACCATGTACATCGTGCCAGGACGTAACATCACGACCGTGGGACTCTATCGTGACATTAAGAAATGGCCAAAGCGTGACAAGCGCTCCAAGCAGTCGAAGAAGTCTATCATCAACTTCGATTGGCTCTCACCTTTCACCGTGGGTGAAATCATGGAGGGTATTAAGATTCTGGAGAGCCTGCGTCAGGCTTCGGGTGACAATGTGTCGAGCTACAACTTCCACGAGTACGTTATCAACGCCTCTTCGCTGCGTAAGGGCTTGAAGTATTACGACATTGCCTTGCGTATCTACATGGGGGCCGTTCTGAAGCGTGCCCAGAAGGAGCAAGACCAGGAGGGCTGCCCCCTGCCGCCGGCACCTGACGCTGTGGGTAAAGGCCGGTGGGTCGATCTGAGCGGGCTGCTCATGCCCGAGAGCGAAGAGCTGCGCATCATTGAAGACATAAAGAATGGCAAGATAGACAATATTCAGGAACTGCTCGACCGCTTTGCCTACATTAACGACCACTACAGCGAATACCGTTGGGCATGGTCGTACCAGCTTATACTGGACTACTACCATCTGGAGCAGCTAACGCCTGCCGACGTGGAACGCATACGTCAGGACTACGTTTATGCCCGTCGTGCCTGGATAGCCGAAATCCGGAAGGATGCCGAGAAGGAGTTCTCCATGGGCGACGTAGAGCAGGATGTCTATGAAGACTTCCTCTCGAAACTCGACCACGAGGTGGATTATGAAAACTGAAAAGCCTCGCACCTCGCACCTCGTACCTCGTACCTCGCACCTCGAGTCTCCTCCGTACCTCGCCCCTCGATTCGTACCAGGTTATATATTAACGATTATTAAAACATAAAAGAACATATGAAGAAGATTTTTGGTTGGGTAAAGTTTTTACCTTTTTACCTTTTTACCTTTTTACCTTTAACCGTAAGTGCACAGCAGTACAAGTACGAGACGGTGGCTGGTGACCCCATGCAGTCTCGTATCTACACACTACAGAACGGACTGAAGGTTTATCTGACTGTCTATAAGGAACAGCCCCGCATTCAAACCTACATCGCCGTCCGCACCGGTGGCAAGAACGACCCCGCTGAAACTACGGGCTTGGCTCACTACTTGGAACACCTAATGTTTAAAGGCACCCAGAAGTTTGGCACCAACAACCCTGAAGCAGAGGCTCCTCTACTTGACGAGATAGAGCGCAGGTTCGAGGCCTACCGCAAGCTGACCGACCCGGCAGCGCGCAAGCAGGCCTACCACGAGATTGACTCCGTGAGCCAGCTGGCTGCACAGTACTTCATCCCCAATGAGTATGACAAGCTGATGTCGGCCATAGGCGCAGAAGGTACGAATGCCTATACTTCAAACGATGTCACCTGCTATACGGAGGATATTCCGTCAAATGAGGTGGAGAACTGGGCGAAGATTCAGTCAGACCGTTTCCAGAACATGGTTATTCGTGGCTTCCACACCGAGTTGGAGGCTGTCTATGAGGAGAAGAACATCAACCTCACCCGCGATGCCCGTAAGATGTACGAGGCACTGCTGGCCAAGCTCTTCCCCAGCCATCCGTACGGACAGCAGAGCGTCATCGGTACGCAGGAGCACCTGAAGAACCCCTCCATTACCAACATCAAGGCTTACTTTAATAAGTGGTACGTGCCCAACAACACCGCCATTTGTATGTCGGGCGATTTCGACCCCGATGTAGTTATCCGCATCATCGACAAGTATTTCGGCTCGTGGAAGGCCAAGCCCATTGACTATCCTGTGTTCCCCAAGGAGAAGCCCATTACGGCTCCCGTTGATTCTACGGTCTGGGGCAATGAGGCTGAAAGCGTGATGCTGGGTTGGCGCTTCAAGGGTGCCGGCGATGCACAGATGGATACGCTCAACATCGTCAGTTCCATGCTGGCCAACGGTCGTGCCGGACTCTTCGAACTGAACCTCGAACAGCCCATGAAACTGATGTCGGCCAGTGCCTACGTCTATGACTTGGCTGACTATTCTGCCTTTATTCTTAATGGTCGTCCCAAGGAAGGCCAGTCGCTCGACGAGGTGCGTCAGCTGATGTTGGGTGAAATGGAGAACCTGAAGAAAGGCAACTTTGACCAGCAGCTGCTGCCCTCAGTCATCAACAATGTCAAGCGCAGCCACTACCGACAGTTAGAGGATAACGGCAGCCGTGCCGACATGTTTGTCAATTCCTTCATCAACGGCACCGAGTGGGCCGACGAGGTGGGCTATCTGGACCGCGTGTCGAAGATAACCCGTCAGCAGATCATCGACTTCGTTAAAAACAATTTCCACGCCGATGATTTTGTCTGCATCTACAAGCGCCAGGGTGTTGACTCCACGCAGCAGACTATCGAGAAGCCGGAGATAACGCCTATTCCCACCAACCGTGAACAGAGCTCACAGTTCCTGCGCGATATCCAGGCATCACAGGTGGAACCCATACAGCCGCGCTTCGTTGACTTCAAGCGTGACCTGACGGTCACTACGGCGAAGAACGGTCTGCCCGTTCTTTACAAGCAGAACACCGAGAACGGCCTTTTCTCGCTGGCCTTCCAGTATGAGTTTGGCGACGAGGACGACCCGCGCTATGAGATTGCAGCCGAATACCTCATGGACTATCTGGGCACCAACACCAAGACCGCTGCCCAGCTCAAACAGGACTTCTACGGACTGGCCTGCGACCCCTACATCAGTACAGGCACCAACAGCATCACCATCGGTATCAGCGGACTCAACGAGAACATGGTGAAGGCTATTCAACTGCTCGAAGACCGCATCCAGAACGCCAAGGTTGACCGTGAGGCCTACGCCCAGTATGTGGACATTGTGCTCAAGGCCCGCGCTGACCGTATGGCTAACCAGCAGTCAAACTTCAGCTATCTGCGCCGTTTGGCAATGTTTGAGAAGCACTACGCCATGATGTCGAATGACGAGCTGAAGGCTGCTGACCCGCAGGTGCTCATTGACCTGATCAAAGGTTTGAAGAACTATCGTCACACCATCTTCTACTACGGTCCTGCCGATGTTAACCAGTTCCTTGCAACGATTGACAAGGAGCACCACGTGGGGGCTGAGCTCATGCCGGTTCCTGAGGCTCCTGCAGCACGGCCGGTGGTGACAAAGACCACAGACGTTTGGCAGGCTCCCTACGATGCGAAGAACATCTACATGGTGATGTTCCACAACGAGAATCGCGACTGGCATCCTGAAGAGGCTGCCCTGAAAGCCCTCTTCAATGAGTACTACGGCGGTTCGATGAATGCCATTGTGTTCCAGGAGATGCGTGAGGCTCGTGGCTTGGCTTACTCCGCTTCGGCCTATTACAACACGCCGGGTCGCCGTACCTTCAAGGAGAACTATTATACCTATATTATTACCCAGGCCGACAAGATGGTGGACTGTGTGAAGCACTTCAACGAGATTCTTGACACCATTCCGCAGTCGGAAGGTGCCTTCCAGATTGCCAAGGATGCACTGAAGAAGCGTCTGGCCAGCCAGCGCACCACGAAGTTTGGAGTGCTCAACGCCTACTACTCAGCACAGGAGTTAGGCATTGACTACGATGAGGACGAGAAGATATATAACGACCTTGACAACATCACCTTGCAGGACATTGTCAATTTCGAGAAGACCTATATGGCCCGCAAGCCCTACCGTTACATCATCCTTGGCAATGAGGAGATGCTTGACATGGACTTCCTGCGTACGCTCGGCCCCATCCGTCAGCTGACGACGGAAGAGATATTCGGATACTAAACAATCAAATATGAATTAGAATAAAAAAGGGTAAGAGGATAAAACCTCAAGCCCTAAAACCTCAAATCTCAAATATTATATGGCAAACGTAGTTGATTTCAAGTATGCCCCCATGTTCCAGGTGGGCGAAGACAAAACAGAGTATCGCCTGTTGTCGAAGGAAGGCGTAAGTGTGGCTGACTTTGAGGGCCACAAAATGGTAAAAGTTTCGAAGGAGGCACTGACGCTGCTGGCTCAGCAGGCGTTTCACGATGTAGAGTTCATGCTGCGTCGTGAGCATAACCTGCAGGTGGCAGCCATTCTTAACGACCCGGACGCTTCAGAGAATGACAAGTATGTGGCATTGCAGTTCCTGCGCAATGCTGAGGTGGCTGCTCGCGGCATCCTGCCTTTCTGCCAGGACACGGGTACGGCCATCATCCATGGTGAGAAAGGCCAGCAGGTATGGACAGGCTTCGAGGACGAAGAGGCCCTGAGCCGTGGCGTGTATAACACGTTCACGCAGGACAACCTACGCTATTCGCAGAACGCTCCGCTGAACATGTACGACGAGGTGAACACCCGTTGCAACCTGCCCGCACAGATTGACATTGAGGCCGTGGAGGGTGCAGAGTATCGTTTCGTCATGGTGGCCAAGGGTGGCGGCTCGGCTAACAAGACCTATTTCTACCCCATGACCAAGGCAACCATCCAGAACGAGGGAACGCTCATTCCCTTCCTCGTGGAGAAGATGAAGTCGCTGGGTACGGCAGCTTGTCCTCCGTATCACATTGCGTTCGTCATCGGTGGTACCAGTGCCGAGAAGAACCTGCTGACCGTCAAGCTGGCCAGCATCAAGTACTATGACGGCCTGCCCACTACAGGTGACGAGACGGGTCGTGCCTTCCGCGATGTTGATTTGGAGGAGAAACTGCTGAAGGAGGCTCACAAGATTGGGCTGGGTGCCCAGTTCGGCGGCAAGTATCTGGCTCACGACATTCGTGTTATCCGTCTGCCGCGTCATGGTGCCTCGTGTCCCATTGGCATGGGTGTCAGCTGTTCGGCCGACCGTAATATCAAGGCAAAGATTAATGCCGACGGTATCTGGTTGGAGAAGATGGATGCCAACCCCTCGGAACTGATTCCTGCTGAGTATGCCAAGGCTGGCGAGGGACAGAACACCATTGTTATTGACCTGAACGAGGGCATCGATGCTGTTCGCAAGGAGCTGTCGAAGTATCCTGTTTCCACCCGTGTCAACCTGAAGGGTACCATCATTGTGGCCCGCGACATTGCTCACGCCAAGCTGAAAGCTCGTCTGGATGCCGGCGAGGGACTGCCCGACTACTTCAAGAAATATCCCGTGCTCTATGCCGGACCGGCCAAGACCCCCGAGGGCTATCCCTGTGGTTCGATGGGCCCGACCACTGCCAACCGTATGGACCCGTACGTTGACGAGTTCCAGTCGCAGGGTGCTTCGCTGGTCATGATTGCCAAGGGTAACCGTAGCGACGTGGTCACTGAGGCCTGCAAGAAGTATGGTGGCTTCTATCTGGGCTCTATTGGTGGTGTGGCTGCCGTACTGTCGCAGTCGAGCATCAAGAGCATTGAGTGCGTAGAATATCCTGAGCTGGGCATGGAGGCTGTCTGGAAGATTGACGTGGAGGACTTCCCCGCCTTTATCCTTGTTGACGACAAGGGTAACGACTTCTTCAAACAACTCAAGCCCTGGTGCCCTGCATGCAAGTAATAAACGATTTGCAATAATCATGGCGTGCTCGTTATTGAAATGAGCACGCTTTTTTTTCTGGCTATTTATTTGGCTTTTCGATATTATTTTTGTATCTTTGCAAAAAGATTAATTATCAGTTGTTTACGGACTGATAAATCCGTCATAGGTTTTCAGCGTTCGGTCAAATAGATTTCAGCGCCCCCTGTAATACTTTTCAGCGGGCGCTGAAATAGTTTTCACCGCCCGCTGAATTCCAGCTACCCCGTATCAAACTCCCTCTTTCCCCGGCAGAATCTACCTCGTACCCCGGCACTTTCTCCCAGTCCTATACATCTAAAGTTTTTTCTTCAACATCGAAAGCCCCGAAAGACACTAATGTTCGTGAGGTCAGCGTTGTGCTTACAATCCTTGTTCCCGTGATTCCTTAGTGTGTCAAAAATGCCAAAACATATTTTGTAAATAATTCGTTTTCTGTATATTACGCTTTTCTTTTGTGTCAATATGCTCTGTCCCCTTGCATGGAACGAGAAAAAACACTAACTTTGCAAGCAGAAACAATGAATAACAAGATGATGAAGAAAACTATTCCGTTAATTATCCTGTCGCTGTTAGCTGTCTGCTCATGCCAACAGCAACCTTTGGATTTCCTGCGCTCGATGGATGTGGGGGTTGATAGTCTGATGATGGACACTATTCCACAACCATACCACATGAGCGGCTACATGCTCACACCAGAACAATACGACCAGCTCTTTGGAGAAAAACGCCCAATTTCCATCTCTCGTGAGCATTCACGCATCACAGCGATAAAACCTGTCAATCGCAACTATTTGATTTCCTTTGCCACCTATGCATATTATGAATATATATGCCTATTTAGTCCGCAGGGCAAACTTCTTGACGGTGTCTATTGTGGAACATGGGAAGGCGTAGAACCTCCAAAAGCCAATGGAAAAGTAATAGTATTCGAAGAACCATTCGGCAAAGCACAATGTCATTGTGAGTTTACATCAGACACCACTTTTATTATACATAGCTTTCGGAAATATGATGGAAAAGCGATGACAGCACAATACAAATACCAGATTACAGGCGACAAAATAGTCTTTTTGGATAAGTACTACGAAGAAAAGCCAGACAGTAGTACATACGATCAAATATGTTGTGGTGGCCTTCTTACAGAAGCAGAAGAAAGTATTTTTAGCGACCTCATCAGACGCCCCCTAAATGACACGATGGCTGTATCAGAATGGAATCGTGTACTTGTAAGGCACGAAAAAGACTGGAGCGAATGGAGTTCTGTGTCAAGTAAAACAGCTATGTTTTATAAGCAAAATCCCCAAATGGTATTAGCTTGGATTGACCAACACCGCAATGACTCAATAGAATACATATCATGGAGCCTCATGGCAAACTGTTCTCGAGATAAATATTTGAAAGAACATCTCAAGCAGCAGTTAGAACAATATCCGAATCCCGAACTAAAGGTGTACTTGGACAATCTACTTGTAAAGCAACAACATGCGGAACAAACTAGAATCGTTACTATGGAGAACACGGAAGCAGAAAATGACAATAACGAAAGGCATGCATTAACAGATGCTCCTTTTCCTATACCTGAATATCCAGGTGGCGATAGTGCGATGAAAGCGTTTATTAAAGATAATATCCAGTATCCTATAGTGTATGAAAAAATCGCGAAAGGAAGTAGTGTGATAGTGAGTTTCACGGTAGAGAAAGACGGAC
>ODAJ012190002.1_pt1 | contig 16042 bp, 10 predicted proteins | sample 1539241 | NCBI WGS metagenome assembly ODAJ01 (sample SAMN02144231, study PRJEB22623) | gut metagenome | biome: sheep rumen | host: Ovis aries | place: New Zealand
ATCCTCAGTATGCTGTCAGCTTACCTTTTTATTCTGGTACTCACTTTCACAGGGGAGAAGTGGCAGCTTACACTGCAGACAGCTCATCTTATTGTGCTCTGCCTGCTGATTTTTATAACGATCGGCAGCGGGTCGCTTCTGACGTTTTCTACAGCGGTCCTGGCCGCTAACGCGCTGAGAATATGCGCGGTGCTTGTTCTCGGATTTACAAAATCAAAGTAATAGGAGGGATTGATTATGAAACAGGCAGGCGAAGTTCTTCGCCGGATCGCATTCTTCGGGCTTGACGGGATGCGCGGCGGTAAGATGAGAAGACTGCTGGATGTGAATAAGAGTGAAATTATTCGGGGCATTACGCAGGAATATCAGGACAGAAGGCTGGATCAGATCCTGACTTACGCGAGAGAGAACTGTGAGTTTTACAGAGATCTGCCGGCAAATGAATCTCTGACCGATTTTCCTGTTCAGAACAAAGGTGATTTTATAGAGCACTATGAGGGAATCCTCAGTGATAAGTTCAGGGATGAACGGGACAAACTGACGAAGCTTTCAACGAGCGGCTCTACAGGTACACCGTTCACCGTGCTTGCCGATAGGGACAAGATGTCCCACGTATATATGAATTTCATGTCCGTTATGGAGCTGAACGGCTTCAGGCTCGGAATGAAGAGAGGCGAGTTCCGCGCGTGGATCAAGGGAAAGAATACCATCAGCAGATGGCACTCCTTCAAGAATAACCTGCTCATGATCGATATATCCAATATGGGCGATGAGAGCGTGAAAGCGATCCTTGACCGCATAAAGAGGGATCGGATCCAGGTCCTGGTCGCCTACTCCAGCGCGATTCAGGCTCTGTGCGACTATGTGGAAAGAAGCGGCTATGACACGTCGGGATGGTCGGTCGAGATGATCTTTACAATGGGAGAAGCCCTTCCTGCCGGCACAAGAGAGAAGGCAGCGGAGCTTTTTGGCATTACCCCGGTCCTTTCCTACGGAAATAATGAGAATGGGTTCGTCGCGGTAAGCCTGGGCGGCAGCAATCTCTATACGATCGACCTTTATAATTATTATGTCGAGATACTTAAGCTGGACAGCGATGAGCCCGCGGAAGAGGGTGAACTCGGCAGGATCGTCGTCACGGATTTTTATAATCGCGCATTCCCCATGATCCGCTATGACACGGGGGATACAGGAAAAATCCGAAAGTTTAAGGACGAAGACGGGAGGCTCCATGCATGCTTTACCGAGATCTACGGCCGCCGCGGTTCTCTTCTCTACAATACGAAGGGTGAGCCGCTTTCGATCCATGTATTTATGAATGTTCTGCTTAATTTTGAAGGTCAGATACAGCAGGCAAAGTGTATTCAGACCGGAGAGAAAGAGTATACGCTTGAGATCAACGCGCTGAAGCTTCCGATTGACGAGGAAAAGGTCGTATCGGCTTACCGCCATTACCTTGGTGATGACGCGGTCATCACCGTTCAGTACCTTGAAGGCAGAATTCCGATCCAGCAGTCAGGAAAGACGATGGTGTGCGAGAACCGATGGAAGAGATGAGGGGGACAGAACGTGATAAAAGTATCTGATTATATCGCTGAATTTCTTGCCGATCATGGTGTCCGTGAAGTGTTCATGGTCACCGGCGGCGGGGCTATGCACCTTGATGACGCGCTCGGGCATTCAAAGCGCCTTCGCGCTACATATCATCACCATGAACAGGCCTGCGCCATGGCGGCGGAGGCCTATTCCAGAATACATAATATACCTGCCTGCGTATGCGCTACCTGCGGTCCCGGAGCTACAAATGTCATGACCGGCGTTCTGTGCGCATATATGGAATCACTGCCCATGATTGTTCTCACCGGTCAGGTCAGGACGCAGGTCACAGTGCGAAGCACCGGACTCACTCTCCGCACCATGGGTGTGCAGGAGTACGACGTGACAAAGAGCGCAGCTCCGATGACTAAGTATGCGGTCATGGTGGAGAAGGCGGAAGATATCCGCTACCACCTCGAGAAAGCCATGTTCCTTTCGATGTACGGAAGACGCGGACCGGTATGGCTGGATGTGCCTATGGATATTCAGGCAGCCAGAGTTGAGCCGCAGGAGCTTAAGTCATTTGACCCGGAGGAGGAAGGACTTAAGTGCGTTCCCTCAATTCCGGATGAGACGATCACTAAGATCCTTGAAATACTTCTCCGCGCGGAGAGACCTCTTATCTTCGGTGGTTTCGGCATCAGGGCGTCGGGGGCTTATGATCTTTTTAAGGAGCTTGTGACAAGACTTGGTATCCCTGTCATTGACGGCATGTCCAGCGTGGATCTCATGGAGGAGGATCATCCTCTCTACGCCGGAAGAAGCGGCATGACGGGCAGCCGCGCCGGGAACTTTGCCCTGCAGAACTGTGATGTACTCCTGTCGATGGGCAGCCGCCAGAGTATCCACCAGACAGGCTTTTCCTTCGATACCTGGGCAAGAGAAGCTTACACGATCATCAATGACATCGATATAAATGAGATCAGAAAGCCGAACCTGCATGTGGATCTTCCGGTCTGCGGTGATGTCAGGGAGCTCATCACAAAGCTTTTGGACCGCACGGAGGGCGACGGAATATTCGCTGTGGACGAATGGATCGCGAGAATCCATGAATGGAGACGGAAATACCCCATTGTCACCGAGAGCGAAAAAGGCCCGCAGCCGGACGGACTTGCCAACACGTACAGGTTCTATGATGTGCTCTCGGACCTCATGAAGGAGGATGACATTCTCTGCGTATCCTGCGGGACGTCCCGCGTTGCCGGCAGCCAGACCTTCCGCATAAAGAAAGGACAGCGGTTCATCACGAATTCCTCCACAGCCTCCATGGGCTACGGTCTCCCCGCGGTGGAGGGACTGGCCCGCGCATGTGAAGGGAAGGATATTACCCTTGTCACAGGCGAGGGGAGCTTTATGATGAATATGCAGGAGATGCAGACAATCAGGACGAACAATATGCCGGTCAGGATCTTCATGGTCTGCAACGGCGGTTACCATTCAATCCGCCAGACCCAGAACGCGTTCTTCGGCAAACCTCTCATCGGAATAGGTCCGGAGAGCGGCGACCTCTCCTTCCCCGATACAGGAAAAATTGCTGACTGCTTTGGCTTTTCCTACGGGGAGTGCATGTCAAATGAGACAATCGCCGAAGACCTTGCCAGGGCAATGGAGCTTCCGCTCCCTGCCCTTATCCGGGTCGAAGTTACTACCACCCAGAAGACAGAGCCCAAGGCGGCATCCAGAAAGCTTGCGGACGGAACTATGGTGTCATCACCGCTCGAGGATATGGCCCCGTTCCTTTCGAGGGAAGAGCTGCGGGCCAATATGCTGATTCCGCTCACACCGGATGAGGACACGGACTGAAGAATGAGCCTCCGGCGGATCGCGGAGCTGAGCAGAAGATATACAAGCGCGTCGCACAGCTTATGCGATCAGAGATTGTGATTTACAGAAAATTAGAGAGGTTGCCAGAAATATGGAAGAGAAAAAGAAACTGATTTCTGTCGTCATCCCCTGCTATAACGAGGAAGAAAACGTGCAGGCGATGACTGACACCGTCACCCGGATCATCACGAGTGAGCTGCCGGAGTATGATTATGAGATAATTTTTATTGACAACCATTCTCAGGACGGGACTAAGAGGATCATCAGGCGCATCTGCGAAGAAGACCGGCATGTTAAGGCCATTTTCAATGCGAGAAACTTCGGCCAGATGCGGTCGCCGGTTCACGGATTCAAGCAGGCTATGGGTGACTGCGTGATCCGCCTGAATGCGGATTTCCAGGATCCGCCCGAGCTCATCCCAACTCTGGTACATAAATGGGAAGAGGGAAACAAAATCGTTCTCTGCATCAAGAATAAGACAGAGGAAGGTCCGCTCATGGCTTTCGTGAGACGGCAGTATTATAAGTTCCTGAGAAAGATCACTGACATAGGACATATCGAGAATTTCACAGGTTTCGGTCTTTTTGACAAGGCTTTTGTCGACGTCGTAAGAAATATCCATGATCCGATGCCGTATTTCAGGGGTATGGTGGCAGAGTTCGGTTTCGACTACGCGGTCGTTCCCTACGAGCGGCCGAATAGGAGAGCGGGAAAGAGTAAGAATCATTTCTACAGCCTGTATGATGTCGCTATGAACGGTATCACTTCTTACTCAAAAGTTATCATGCGACTTGCGACGTTCATGGGATTTACCATCGGTGGTTTAAGCTTTCTGGTCGCGATCATTTACACGATCCTGAAGCTTATTCACTGGGACTGGTTCCGCTCCGGAATCGCGCCCCTTATCATCGGTGTGTTCTTCCTCGGAGGTATCAACCTGTTCTTCACGGGACTGCTCGGAGAATATATTCTGGCAATCAATTCCAGAGTTCTTGACCGGCCGCTTGTCGTGGAGGAGGAGAGACTGAACTTTGATGAACCTGAAAAGGAGTCGGCATGAATCCTATAATCAGCGAGGACATGAAAGAGATCCTGGAGTCGGGCATTATAGATTTTGAAAGGCTCCGGGGAAAAACAGTCCTGATCACGGGGGCATACGGTATGCTGGCCTCTTATCTGGTGTTCATGATGATATACTTTAATGAACAGTCAGGAGAAGAGGACCGGATACAGATCATTGCCCTCGGCAGGAATCGGGACAAGATGAAAGCGCGCTTTGACCGGTATATAGAGCGGGATTATTTCCGCTTCCTCCAGCGGGATGTGACCGGGAAAATAGAAGTGGACGGACCGGTCGATTTTATAATTCATGCCGCGTCCCACGCCAGCCCGAAACACTACGGGACAAACCCCGTAGGTGTCATGGGACCTAATCTTCTGGGAACGATTCAGACTTTGGAGCTGGCCAGAGAAAAGAAGTCACAGGGATATCTTTTTTTCAGCAGCGGTGAGGTCTACGGAGCGTGCCAGGTTCCTCTGGTCGGGGAACACGATTTCGGTCCCTATGATCCGACGAACCTTCGGAGCTGCTACGGCGAGAGCAAGAGAGCCGGAGAGACGCTGTGCGTTTCCTACGCCCACCAGTACGGTGTGCCGGCCAAAATAGTAAGACCATCACACACTTACGGACCGACGATGGATCTTCAAGGAGATGACCGGGTATTTGCGTCTTTTGTCGCGGATGCGGTCTATGGCCGTGACATAGTCATGAAGAGTGACGGGACGGCGACCAGGAATTTTATATATCTGGCTGACGCCGCCTGCGCGTATCTGAAGGTACTTCTCGACGGTGAGCCGGGGGAGGCCTACAATGTCACGAACCCGGAAGGGCGGTGTTCCGTAGGCGATCTTGCAAGACTGGTCACACGCCTTGCGCCGGGTGACGCGAAAGTGCGGATCGAAGCCGAGGATGCGGGTTATGTCGGACGAGGCAAGAATGTGTATACCATGCTGGATACATCCAAGATAAGCAAACTTGGATGGCACTGCCGGTATTCGCTGGAGGATGGGTTCGAGAGAACTATCCGGTCATTTTTGAACAATTGATTTTTTCAATATTTTTTTTGTTACGCCGCATCGGTGACCTTTGGAATTAGAGTACAGATAACAGTTCAGACAGGCTGCAACTCACAGTTCGCTAATCCGGCAGCAAAGCATTCATCTTCGTGAGAAAACATTGTATATCCGACCGAGAGATCAGAAAATGCCATGGCATTTTCTAAGCTCGCAGGGAAGGATATACGGTTTTCGATGAAGATGATGTTTGCGGCCGGATTCTGGAACTTAGCTGCAGCCTGTCTTTACTGTTATCTTGTGTAGTACCCGTATTCGGTAAAGCCAACGAGATATACTTTCTTGAGAGTGAAATCTTCGGGCAAGATGGAGGGATAAGAGGTGAAGACAGCGTTCTGATCCGCAAGCTCATCTCGTATATAGTCCAAATTCTCTTTGTTCCTGTCCGGGAAATCCGTCGGATAGATCTGCGGATCCCAGCCGAGCTTATAGTACAGCTGTGGAACGCCCATGCCGTATGCGAACGTGTCGGGAGGAACCTCTTTAGAGATCAGCTCAATATGTTCCTCCTCAACCTCGCTGTTCCAGCTGCCGACCTGTCGGTTGGTCAGCCCCTGCTGGATATACAGTACCCCCTCGACGGAAATCCAGAATATCGCGAAGAAGAGGGCGCAGCCGACTGCATAGCGGCCAAGCCTGTACGCTTTGACACCGCCCTTAAAAAGAGTATCCCTGTCTATGAATCTGTCCGCCGCATAACCTGCCAAAAGCGCCATCTGTATGAACGCGATGGACATATTTCCGTAAGAAGGACGGTTAACAAAATAGATCATCGAGGAGAAGCCGGATAAGGCAATTCCGACCGTATATATGCCGGTCAGGCGCTCGTCATCGGAAGCCTCCGATCTTCCCCTAAGGACTGAAAGCAGCGTGAATCCGAAGAGAAGGATCTGAAGGAAATAAAGGTGACCGACTGACGGAAGCGGCAGACTGAGGTTATTTACATTGTATGTTCCGGAGTACAGGGGATATATGAACTGTCGGAAGGAAATCATTCTGCCGCCGACTGCCAGGTTGTAGACTTCCACGATTCCGACCGCGCATGCCAGCGCAAGGACAACGAACACGACAAGAAGAGCCGATGTTTTTATGGCGGAGACTGAAATCCATTTCTCTTTGTAATGTGTCTTAAGAAAGATACAGAACGCGAATATGACTGCGGTGAAGAGACCGGTCTCGAAGTTCCATACGAATGCCAGCGACGCGATTGCGAACCTGACGAGAAGTCTCAATACAGAGGGACCTTCTTTTGGATGCTTTGATTCCCAGGCGAGGAAGGCCAGGGCGAGCATCGGGAACAGCAGTCTGTGCGGGTTGATCTGGAAGTATACGCCTCTTCGTGTCAGGAGCGTGGATGTGCTGAGAACCGCAAGCATGGTAAAGAAATAGACCAGGTCTCTCTCAATCAGGACGTCAGCTGCGTAGGAGGCAGCCATGAACGAAATGAAGGTAAAGACACAGATCGCAAGGGCGACTGCTCTGAAGTTGCTGCCAAAGAGTTTGACCAACGGGAGATATATAATTCCGTGATGACCGTAAATATTGATGTGATGATTGTCAAAGGGAATCATTCTGGCGGTGTTGATGATCGTCGTTGTGTAGGCGTCGACATGAAGAATACCGCCGCCGTTGTCCATGAACGGTTCCGGGCACCAGGCGTAAACTGCCGCTAATAAGGAAATAAGGAGTGCTGTCATAAGGCGGATCACTCTGTTTTTACCGGTGCCGAATCTGCCGAAGACATACAGAATAAGAGCGGGAACAAGCATGAAGGCGAAGTAGACAGGATGCGGGAAAAAGTGTCTCAGCGCGTAGGCAGCGGAATCTCCGGGGAACAGAGTGTTCTCGTTAAGGTAGACCTTGTAAATGAGCGCGATGATCATGGCTCCTGCCGCCAGATGGACCGGGACGAGAAGCGCATTCATGACCCTGGCGGGCGTACTGTCGGGCGATATGCTCCTGCCAAGAAAATCAGTGACCAGGAAACATATAGTTGCGGCTACACAGATTCCGAGGATAGAAGCGACAAATAAGAAGAGGTTGAAGTTCACCGGAAAATCTGCTGTGCCCTCGTTATATGGAAGCCCGCAGGCAGTATGCCATGCCGCGATGAGAAGTAAAGCCAGAAAGATATAGACGGTCGTATCCGCATTTCTGTTTGTCTGTTTCACTTTTTCCCCCTTGATTGATTATCACACTTTTTGTTTTTTTCTGCGCCCGAAGGGCAGTATGAACAGGATGAACCACACAGCGAGACCGCCTGCCGAAATAGTTGCCGCCAGTTTCAGATACTGGAGCCGGTAGGTCATTTTGACATTGCAGGTGCCTTTCGGAAGCTCGACACCGCACAGGCCGCCGTTTATGTTCTGGACCTGAACATCATTGTCGTTTACTGTCGCAGTCCACCCGGATGTATAGGGAATCGGGATGCAGAGCATACCGGATTCTTCCGGGTTCTTCACTACAGCGCTGTAGACATCATTCTCAAATGTGATATCAGAGATGTCCGTCGCCTTGAGGTCCTGAAACTCAAGAGCGGCACTTATATCAGTTATAAGACTGAGATCTCTGAAAGTGACTGAACTGTTGTCGCTGAGGTCCACGCGGATATTGTTAGCCTGGTCCGGAAGGAGTTTCGATATATCGGGCAGGGCTGCGCTCATGGGAATAATCTCATTGTCACAGTCCGAAAGATCAGGATAAGCATTACTCAGGATAAATGTCTGGAGAGTTCCGTCACCGACAGTCTTTGCGGGGTCGACTGCGATGTGCAGATACTGGACTTCGAACTCGTCATCGGACAGGGCGTCGTTAAGAGCCATGATGAAGAACGGATCTTCACCCACTGCTGTTGCAGTAAATGTGCCGTCCTCGTTTTTCTCTATGCTGCAATTATTAATGTGACTGATCTTGTCGACAAGGGCCATCGGCTTGCCCCGGTGGATGTCATATTCCCTGAGGGAGACATTGCCGTCTCCGCCGTTTGTCTTGTAATAAGCATTTGTGAGGACTTTCATTCTTTCAAATGAATCCAGATCCTCGAACGCGGATTTGCGGATCTGATTGTGATACAGATAACCGAACGGGAGAGAGTTATTGTTGACAAATATTTTATTTGTGTCAGTCACATCGACCTGAGTGAAGAGAGAAGTCTCCATCGAGTCCCCGATACGATCCTCCCCGTTATCCGTGATCAGATATTTACCGCTAAGGAGAGTGAAAAGATAATACTCGTCATAGCCGACGATGAAAAAGTTATCGGACAGCTGATTGACACGGTGCGCCCTGCTCAGTGTGTGAAGACTGGCGGGGTTGACGCTTGAATAGCTGGTCGTGGATTTGAACCCGTCGACCATGCCTTCATTTGCATAATTGTACTCTGTCGAGGTATTGATCCGATAGAAGCCGCTGTCCAGCGATGTTATATAGGAGACAGCGTCATTGGTTCCGTCATTGTAGAGTGACGAAGCGTATTCTTCGCGGGTAACGTAATCGCGCTCGTACAGAGAAGCTGAATTGGCAATTACCAGTTCCGCGCATACTGCAAGCAGAAGAAGCGCACGCGCGCCGCCTCTGATTTTTTCAAATACATGCAGGAAGAGCAGGAACGCATAGACAGCGACGGATCCGACAGTAATGATGACTGCCTGCCTTGAGAGGTCAAAATTGAACAGCGGGGCATAGTGATGCAGTCCGTAAAGTATCGCCGCTGACCCTGACGATGCGATGGCAACAGACAGAACAAGACGGACCTTTCCCGGACCTTCCGTGAGAGCACGGACGAAAAATGCGATAGCTATGACTTCCGCAAAGCAGATCATGAAAGAGTATCGCTGCGATGAAATATTAAATGTGAGCAGCCAGCCTGCACCCCGAAAATAGAGCATGGCGGTGCAGACTGATGTGAGCAGTATGACCGGGATAACTCCTTTTTTGGAAAGCAGCAGATAGATGACGGAGAAAAAGAACAGAGTACTGACGAACAGGACCGCGATCTCATAATAATTGAGCTGGCCTGTGAAAGAGTTGCCTGTCCCGAAAAGATCGGTCGAGAAAAATCTGCCGATGAATGTCAGATACGTACGAAGGTCGTAGGGCTGTTTAATAATTTCAAAGCCGTATTGCTGCGTTGTCTCTGTGCGGTTGCTGGTCAGGAAGGACGAGATGATCGGGAGAACGGATACCGCTCCTATCACGACAGAGAAAATGCCTATGAGAAGAAGCCGCATAAGCCTCAGGACTGTAGTGAGGACGCGGTTTTCTTTTTTAGTGCCTTCCGGCAGATCCCGCCTTTCACCGGCAATCAGTGTATAAAGGAGTGTGTACACTGCGGTGAACGCGGCGGTCATATAGTAGAAATAGTAGTTGGAAATCAGGCAGAGAGCCAGAGCGGGAATCAGTAAAAAATAATATCTTTTGAACCCTGTGTCGTAAGCCCCCTGAAGGAGGAACATGACCAGAGTGAACATCAGAATACATGTGCCGAAGCTGTAGTTCTGACCCCAGAGGATGATATAGCTCGCATATGCCCAGATGAGAGCGGGGATTACAGCAGCATCTTTGTTTTTTAGGAGTATGCTGAAATAACCGTATCCGAGGAGGGCGGTCAGATTGTGCTGTATGTACAGGAATATGAGAATGCCGATGTGGAACCGGTCCCTCCCAAAGATCAGGAGGAACAGCTTCAGTGGATTCAGATATTGAAGAAATGTCGCAGTGGTGTCGCTGCCAAGACCGGATTCAAGTGTGAACGCGGAAAAGTCGCGGCTTTTCAGCAGGCGGGACAGCATTGTTATGATCGGATAGCTGGATGACATGCCATCCGAGCCGAGGTCCGTGTACATGAAGACTGCGTCGCCGAAAATAAAACGCCGGTAGAGCGCAAGAAAAATCGCGGAAGACAGCACAAGCAGAAGGAGAATTCTGTGCTTTTTAATAAATGTCATATGCATCCTCTTTCTTTTAGGGCTGCCGTAATAAGGCGTGTCCCCACTGCATATAGCTGACATTATCTGCAAATGTCAGCCATATGCAGTGCGGACACAGTCTGACCGACAGCCCCATAATTGTTTATTTATGTCAGCTGGCGCTGACTCTAATCCCGCGCCAAGTATCGAAAGCGAGACTTGAACAGTCGGAGAAGCGGTCACGGTTCAGAGACCGAAGAAAGCCCGTACTTCGCGTATCACGGTCTGTCTGTTCTCGTCTCCGATTCCGTAATAGAGCGGAAGGCGCAGGAGGCGCTCGCTCTCCTTCGTCGTGTATTCATCGATACCGTCGAACCTGCCGAATTTGAGACCGGCCGGAGCGGAGTGGAGCGGGATATAGTGGAATACCGCAAGGATGCCATGTTCTCTGAGATGGCGAATCATGGCAGAGCGCTCTTCAATGTCACGGAGCTTGATATAATACATGTGCGCGTTATGCTCACAGTCCGCCGGAATCCGCGGACGCTCGATCAGATGCTGATCTTCCAGATCTTTGAAAGCCGCATGGTAAGTATTCCATGTCTTCATGCGGTCGTTGTAGACCGTGTCATAGCTTTCCAGCTGAGCCCAGAGATAGGCAGCGTTCAGATCACTCGGAAGGTAGGATGAGCCGTAGTCGACCCAGGTGTATTTGTCGATCTGCCCGCGGAAATACTTGCTTCGGTCCGTACCTTTCTCACGGTAGATCTCGGCTTCGTCGCGATGGTCGAGGTTCGGCAGGACAAGAGCGCCTCCCTCACCCATGGAGAAGTTCTTAGTCTCATGGAAGGAGAAGCAGCCGAAGTCTCCGAGATTTCCCAGAGGCTTTCCCTTATATGTCGAGCCGAAGCCCTGAGCGGCGTCCTCGACGACGATGAGACCGTGCTTTGCAGCGATCTTGTTGATCGTGTCCATCTCGCATGCGACGCCTGCGTAGTCGACGGTCGCGATGACTTTGGTCTTCTCTGTGATAGCCGCCTCGATTTTTTTCTCATCGAGGTTCATGGTATCCGGGCGGATATCGACAAAGACCAGAGTGGCTCCCCTCTGAACGAACGCGTCCGCCGTGGAGCAGAACGTGTAAGACGGGAGAATGACCTCATCGCCGGGGCCGACTTTTGTGAGAAGTGCCGCCATTTCGAGGGCTGCCGTTCCGGAGGTAGTGAGGTAGGATGCCGGGAAGTTGAAACGCTCGTTGATCCAGGCCTGGCACTTTTTCGTGAAGGGCCCGTCGCCGCAGATCTTGCCGCCGCGGGCAGCCTGTTCCATATATTCGATTTCCTTACCCGTGAATGGGGGAATATTAAAATCAATCATAGTAATGCTCCTTATAGTCATAAGTAAGAGTATTTTACTACTAATTATATGCAAAGCGCAAGCGGTGAAAGCGGTTTGCTGAAACTTCCGCACCTGACCCCGCACCAGGGCCGGCTGTTTTATCGACGGTCGTAACGGTTCAGACAGGCTGCGCGGTAGATCCGGGATCCGGCAGCAAGCATCATCTTCATCGAAAAACGCCGGTCACTTCCTCGAGCTTAAAAATGCTAAAGCATTTTTGATCTCTCAGTCGGACCGACAATGTTTTTCTCACGAAGATGGATGCTATGCTGCCGGAACGGGGCTGAAGTTCAGCCTGTCTGAACCGTTACTGCGTCCACAATGCTTCACCGGTAGATACCTATTCCATAATCTAAAGGGGCTGTCGCATTAGACGGTGTCACCACTATATATGGCAGACATTTGCAAATAACGTCTGCCATATATAGTGGTGGCGCGCCTTGATGCGACAGCCCCTGAGATTCATTCCATATAGCAGGCTGACAGAGCCTCTTTCCGGATTTTTTCAAATTCAGTTACTGAGGAACACGGTGCGTAGACCTGACCGATCCGGTCAGTGCCATCGTGCATGACCGGGAGCAGCGCTCCCGCAGCGTAGTCGAAGGAGACGAAAATGTTTCGATCTCTGAGGGAACGGATCTTCTCGTAGTCGATAGAGACAAGCCTATGCTCCTTTGTCACATAGAGGAGCGAAGCCATACAGGGGACAGCCTTCTGCAGTGAGAAGTCTGCAGGCAGACCGCAGGCGGCTTTTATCATAAGCCCGTAATAGTCGATCCCGCCATACATTGAAATCAGCTCCGGGATGCAGGTCGCGCCGCATCTGCCGCCCGCCTCGATCACGTAGAGCTCGTCTCCGCACACGAAGGCATCGATGTTCATCGCGCAGTTGTTCATGCCGGAGGCCTGTATAATCTTGTTTACCTGATTTTCTATGTCGTCACGGAGAACCGGGGAAACTTCATAGGGAAAGATGTGGCCTACGGGGACTGTCGCCCTGCCCCCTTTATATACGAGTTTATCGTGGGGCAGGAGAAGGACGGGGCGTCCTCCCGACACGAAGGCGTCAATGCCGATCTCGTGGCCGATGATGCACTTTTCGACAAGAAGATAGTCCTTCCCGGTGACTTTCATGGCCTCAGCATAAGCGGCGGGCATTTCGTCTTCCGTATCGACCCTTATGATGCCCCGGCTGCCTGATTTGTCAGTCACCTTGACGACGCAGGGCGGACCTATCTTTTTAAAGGCTGCGATGGCCTCCTTAAGAGAGTATATTTTCTCGAAGGCGGCGGTGCGGACACCGGCTTCAATGAATCTCTTCTTCATGACGGATTTGTCCGTGAGCACGCGGGCAGCCTGCCCGGATATACCCGAAAGCCCCAGGGTATCATTGACAAGACCGATGGAACCCATGGCGACATCGGTTCCGGTCGTACAGATTCCTTTTATGTTCATATTCCTCGCCGCGTCAAGGATAGCTTCCGAGTCTGTCGTGTCGAGATAGAGTACTTCGTCAGCAATGTCGAATCCCGGGTAAGGTCCGGGATAGCTCACAACTATGGTGTGATAACCGAGCTCTTTAGCTTTCTTAATAAGAGGGACCTGATAGATGCCTGCTCCGAGGATCATTAGGTTATTAGTCATCGCTTTATCCTTTCAAAAATGAATCCGGCCGGAGCCGGATCGCAACAGTTCAGACAGGCGCATCTCACAATTCGTTTCTCCGGCACAAATCATCCTTCGTCGCGCCGGATCATACAGAAAACTATATGTATGTCGTCAGCCGTTCTGATTCCTGTTTATATAGTTCTCGGCCAGCCCATGATAGCGGACAGTTTCCGTACCGGTTGTGCCGTCGTGCCTGCGATGGACAGGCATGTCGAGGTTCACGGTCTCGCGTATGATATACTGGGGGGTTCCGTTGATGGAAAGGATCAGCTTTCCGATATACTCTCCCAGAATACCCAGTATCAGCATGATTACACCGCTGAAGATCAGCAGGCAGGCCATGAGGGATGCCCAGCCGACGGTCATATCGGGGGTGACCAGCTTTCGGATTATGGTCACCAGCGCGGACACAAGACCGATCATGGAAAAAATCATACCGAGGAAGAAGGATATGCGGAGCGGGAGGACCGTATAATTAAAATAGGCAAGCCAGAGCCGCATGAGCTTTCGCAGCGTGTAGTTGGATGTTCCGACTTCGCGCTTGTGATGTTCGACCATAACATTTCCTATGTTGGATGTCGTGCGGTAGAAGAGGCCGTCGACGTAAGGGTTGAAATTCTTGTAGAGGATGACCTCATCGCGGACAGCCCTGGTGATGACCCAGAAATTGCTGGAAACGATTTCCTTCGGCCGTCCCAGCAGAATGCGGGATGAGACCTCGTTGAACTTGCTTGTCAGGTTCTTTAGAAATCCGTTTTTCTTCTGGGCATATTGGCCGTACACGAGGTCATAACCCTCGGACATCTTGTCGAGCAGCTTGAAGACCTGGGACGGGTGCGTCTGCATGTCATCATCCATACCGAGGACGTAGTCTCCGTCTGCATAATTGAGGGCAGCCATGAGCGCGTTATGCTGGCCGAAGTTGCGCATCAGATTGATGCCGTGTACGGTCGGGTATTTTTCGGCAAGGCGTGTGATGGCCCCGAATGTGTCGTCGCGTGAATAGTCGTTCACGAGGAAGAAGTCGCAATCGTACTCATCGTGCTGACTGAACTCGTCCATGACCATTGTGACGACTTTTTCTATTGTGGCTTCCGAGTTATAGCATGGAATAATAATTGAAACCAGCATTTTTTTCCTCTCTTTTTAAATAGAAGGCAGTTCTTGCGAAACCGGACGATTGGCAGTGCTTCGCATCTGCCCGTATATCACTGTGTGAGATGTTCTGTCTCTTTGAGACCATGCGGATACTAATTTCGGTCACAGAAGTTCCAGCGCGTCGTAGAACAGCGGCGTGCCTCCCGTGTGGATAAAGAGTATATTCTTGTCCTCAATATTATTCTCCTTTAGATAGGAGAGCATACCGGTGAAAGCTTTTCCGGTGTAAGTCGGGTCGAGACAGATACTGTCACGACGCCACTCTGTGCGGATTATCTCGAGGATCTCCTCGTTGTATTCTCCGTACCCGCCGGCAAGGTATTCATCTGCAAGAATGATCTCATCAGCAAAGCGCGGCGGCAGAGTCTTTCCTTCATCGCGGAACCATTCGGTGACCCCACATTTTATGATCCCGGTCCCACGTTCTTTGTCTCTTGAGACAGAGATACCGACGATCTTTCTGTCATCTTCCCGGACAAGATGTCCGCAGACGAGACCGCTCTGTGTAGCTCCGGTTCCTGAAGCGTGGAAAATGTAATCAAATCGAATTCCCATGGCCTCTTCCTGAGCGCAGATCTCATCGTAGGCCCTGGCGTAAGCTCTGGCGGCACAGCCCTCATTTCCGGTCCCGAATCGGTTACCGTAGATGTAATAGGGTATGAGTCCGCGGGAGGCCGCCCTTCGGAAAGCCTCATCGACAGCAGGAGCGATTGCGTTCTTGGCACAGTAGATGATCTCTAAGCCGAGAAGACCGACAAGGACGCTGTTTTTTGTCTTTCTGTGGACGCCGTCCGGATCGTCGGAACAGATCATCATGCATGGAATGCCTTCCATATAGCATGCGCTTGCGAGGACCCGGCAGAGATTGGAACGGCTGTTGCCGTACATAATGAGACAGTTCCCGCCCTTTGCCTTCATGTCCTCAAGGAACTCATGGGCAATGCGCACTTTGTTTCCGCCGCACGAAAAGGGGAGCAGATCGTCTCTTTTAATGTAGAAATTGTTGCCGGGGACGTTCAGCTTTGTGATCGGAGTGTTTTCTAAAATAACCATAAATTTATACCTTTTGTCTTGAAAAGCAACTTTTAATAGTATACTATCAACAGTCGGACGTGGCAAGCATTCTTGCATGATGGTGCTTTGAATGGTATACTGTCTTTAACTGTCTACCCAAACCAAAAATTACGAGGTGAAAATATGAGAACATATGTCGTCACAGGCGGCGCCGGTTTCATCGGCTCTAATTATATTCATTATATGTTCAAAAAATACGGCGATGAGATCCGTATTATCAATGTCGACAAGCTGACATATGCGGGCAATCTCGAGAATCTTAAGGATGTCGAGGATCGCCGGGG
>ODAJ014735075.1_pt1 | contig 16041 bp, 22 predicted proteins | sample 1539241 | NCBI WGS metagenome assembly ODAJ01 (sample SAMN02144231, study PRJEB22623) | gut metagenome | biome: sheep rumen | host: Ovis aries | place: New Zealand
TTATTTGATCCAAAATTACGTTATAAAGGCTCTTCTAATCAAAGAGTGATTGATTTTAAAGCTACTATAAAAAACAAAAAATTTAAGCCAGTTTTATATACTAAATAGGAGAATAATATGAGCGAGAGAGTAGATAATTTAGTTCAAATGCTAGATACATATGTAGATGATGGTGGTTATCACTTAAATGTTAATGTTTTTAATCGAGAAATGTTGCTAGATGCTCAGGCCCATCCTGAGAAATATCCTCAATTAACTATTCGTGTTTCTGGTTACGCTGTTAACTTTATTAAATTAACTAAAGAACAACAAGACGATGTTATCTCAAGAACAATTCATGAAAGGATGTAGATAAATATATGGAATCTAAAATTAAATTAGCATTTGTGCTACCAACATGTGAACCAGATACAATGTTAACTTATTTAGCACCCTCTATTAAATATTTAGAGCCAATCAAAGAAATTATAAAATTTTGTATTGTTTTTCAACCACCTTATACAGAAGACCTAGTACAAAAAGTTTTAACTTATTTTAAAGGATTTAATGTCGAGAGTACTTTTAAAACTTATGACTGTTCAAATGGAAGAGTTCCATTAGTTAAAATTAGAAATGATTGTGCATTAATGGAACCTAAGGCTCCACTTTATGCATGTATCGATGATGATATGAAATTTAAAGAAGGGTTAGATTCATTTTATTTTAAGGCAATTAGTGATTTTGAATTATCTCCGAATCTAGGTGTTATCTCGTTTTCAACATATATTCACCATTGTAGAATGGATAATCATTTTGCTACAAATAAAGGAATTATTTATCGTGGTGGTGTTTATTATGGATTTGATGGATTAGTTCCTGAAAAATTAATGGATTCTTGTAAAACATTAATTCCATATGAAGGTGAAAATTTACTAGAACTAATTGGTGGACAACAAGATAAATTTTGTGCATTAATTCGCTTAGCTACCGGACAAACATCAAAATTATATTTAAATGTACCTTGTACTCATGAAGAAAATCGTAAAATGCATGGAAAAGATCAATTTCATTGGATAGACGTCGAATTCGATGAAAAATCTGTAACATCATTTATTCGTAAATACTTTAACTCAAAATTCTGTAGTAAACTTGCAGACCATTGTTTTGATCAAAAATTAAATGATAAAATTTACCCAAAAAATGATAATTTTCAAAGATCTCAAATAGTTTTTTCTTTAGACGGAACGATACGAGAAAAAGAACCAGCAAACGCTACAACTCGAATTGAAGATGAGTACCCTATATTTAATAGGAAAGGTATTCTACTTTTAGATTTTAAAATTACTAAAGCCGAAGATTATAAAGAATTTACAATTATGCAAGTTCTTAGTCTAGATGGACGTGCTAAACCAATAATTAGAATTTCTATAATCGATAAAATAATCTGTGTAACATACAAAGATGAAAATAACATAAATCATTATACTAAAATTGATAATTTTGAATTAGATAAGAATTATATTATTTCGATTGAAGTTGATGGTGATGTTATTTCTATACAAGGTGGAAAATGGAAATATCCAAATTGGGCAAATGAAATGAAATTTAAATACGGAATTTATCCACAAACCGAAAATGGAACTTTTGAAATGGTTATAGATAGACTTAAAATTAAGAAGTAAATAGCTAAATTAGTTGTAAGGAGGACTATTATGTACACTTTACAACTTGGTGATAATTTATTTACTGATTTAGATATTGGTGACATTTTTATTTATAAATATTCTCAAAATCATTTTGCAATAAAGCACGTAGAAAAAGATTTTAAACCAGAATTAAATGAATTTACAGTTGAAATATTGTCATTATCAACACATAGACATTTTATTTTTAAAAGAGATAATGGTTATTATTGATGAGAAGAAAAATTTAAGGAACTCTAAAAAAAAGAGTTTCTTTTTCTTTTACTTTAGTGTATAATATAAATATAGAGGTGATAAAATGTTGTATTTATTAGAATTTATAAAGTCACATGATAACTGGGAAGAGTTATTAACTCAAGACCCATACAATTTAAAAATATCAAGAGATAATGGCTATATAATGTTTAAGTATAACCAATTATCATCAGATTTTAACTTACCATTAGTACAAGAAGCTAGAGGTATAATCTTCAAAGAAGACGATTGGACTTGTGTATGTCATCCATTCAATAAGTTTGGTAATTATGGAGAGTCTTATTGTCCAGAAATAAACTGGGATAATTGCTCAGTACAAGAAAAAGTTGATGGTTCTTTAATGAAAGTATGGTATAACAAAGGTTGGAATATTTCAACTAATGGTTTAATAGATGCTTTCAAAGCACCATTAGACTGTGCTGATGCTGAATTAGATTCTTATGGTAAATTATTTTTATATTGTTTAAATCGTATGGGAATAAACGAGCACGACTTCTTTGGTGAATTAGATACAAACTATTGTTATATGTTTGAAATGGTATCTCCTTATAATAGAGTAGTTATAGAGTATAAGGAATCAAAATTATATTACTTAGGTTGTAGATACTTAGTCACTGACCAAGAATATTCACCAGAAGAGAGACCTTTAATGATAGCTCCTTCTAAGAGATATAACTTACATACATTAGAAGATGTTAAGAATGCTGCAAATGCTTTACCTTGGGATGAGGAAGGCTATGTAGTATGTGATAATAAATTTAATCGTGTAAAGATTAAATCTCCAGAATATGTATTAGCTCATAAAGGTAGAACTAATGGTAATATTTCTACTTCAAGATTATTAGAAATAATATTAAGTAACGAAATAGATGAGTTCTTAATCTATGCAGCTGAATATACTGAAAAGATAAATAATTTGATTGCTGCTATGGAAACTTTTAAAGCTCAAGTTAAGTTAGAAATTATAAATTTAGCTCCAGTAAATTATACTTCAAGAAAAGAATATGCAGAAGTAGTTAAGAGATATCCTTCTTATATGCAATATTTCTTATTTAGATATGAAAATGTTGATGAAGAACTTAAAAAAATAAGTATCTCAGGATGGAAGAAAATATTAAGTGAAAGAGGAATTATTTAATGGTAAATTATTTTGCAGATGTAATTCCTTACTGTAATAGAGAAATTACTCGAAAATGTGAACGTTATATGAGAAAGCATAAATGTTCCTTTGTTGAAGCATACAATAAATTATATAATACTAACTATAGATATACCTATTTAGAAAAAATTAAAATGTTATCTAATGATATTAGACAACATTAGTTATAATTATTGTATAATATTAAAAATATAAATTAGAAATGAGGCGATACTGTGTCAGTTTATATTATGTCAGATTTAAAACCAAAGTTTACAATGTTAATTGGACTTCCTGGTTGTGGTAAGTCGACTTTAGCAAATAAATTCAAAGATGATTCAAATAAAGTAATTCTTTCTTCTGATTCTATTAGAGAAGAGCTTTTTGGTGATGAAAATGAACAAATGGAGCCTGAAAGAGTATTTGCTACAATGTTTTATAGAGCAGTTCGAGCACTAGAAAATAACTGTGACGTTATTTATGATGCAACTAATATAAACAGAAAGTTAAGAATAAATACTTTAGATAGACTAAAGAAAGCTGTTTCTAGACCTTTTAACACTGAGGCAGTTGTGGTTTATACAGATATTGCTGAGGTTAAAAGAAGAAATGCTTCTAGAGATCGTGTTGTACCAGAGTATGTTATAGATAATATGCTTAAAAACTTTGAGTTACCTACTTATAATGAAGGTTGGGATATAATTGTAGTTTATTATTCTACAGAGCCAAATATTGCTTGGGCAGAAGCAGTTGATTATTATGCTAAAGATTTAACTCATGAAAATCCATGGCACAATATGAATGTAGATGAACATATGCGTGCAGCTTTATATTATTTTAATACTCATTATAATTCAAATGATTATCCTGATTATTTAGAGAAAGCTATTTTATTACATGATATTGGTAAGAAATTCTGTAAAACATATGTTAATAGAAAAGGCCAAATAACAGAAGTAGCTCATTATTATCAACATGCAAATCCAGGTGCTTATTTTGCTTTAGGTATTAAGTTTGATTTATCAGCAGAGGATAAATATAAACTTGCTTTATTAATTAATTATCATATGAGACCTTTAGAAGCTTGGAAAGATTCTAAGAAAGCTGAAGAAAAAGATAAAGCTTTATTAGGAGATGAATTATATAATTGCTTAAAAGTATTACATACTTGTGACGAGAATTCAGAGCAAGATATGGAATTTGTAAAAGAATTTTTAAATAGAAAGGAGAATTAAAATGAATTACGACTTAAATGATAACACAAAAACAGTAGTAGTAAAAGAAGGCGGCATTGGATTAGGTACAATAGGATTTTTTGTATTTATTGCTTTCTTAATTGTTAAACTTACTGCTAATCCTGTTTGGTTAACTTGGTTTTGGGTTTGGTTTCCATTGTGGATTCCATGGGCAATTGCAGGAGCACTTATTGTTGTAATACTTATTATTGCATTGATCGTAGGAATAATCGCAGCAATTACTGGAAATTTATAATGTCTTTTAAAAATAGGCAGCTTAGTGCTGCCTTTTATTGTATAATATATTAATATAAGAGGTGAACATATGTGAGAAATATAATTACTTATAGAGCATATGAAAGAGCTCTAAAAGACATTCGTAAGATTAAAGGAACTAAAATTGATAAGGATCTAGATGGAATTATAGAAAAACTTATTAAAGGAGAACATCCTGGAAATAAAGTCCATAACTTACAAAAAACTTCTGTTGCTAAGTCTGGATTAACTGGACTTAAGGAATTACACATCACAGGTGAATTATTATTAATTTATAGACATATTAATAATAAACTAGAATTAGTTGATATTTGTAGAAACCATAAAGATTTAATGAAAAGATATTAGGAGTAAAATATGAAGAAAACTGTTATTATAAATTTATTTGCTGGACCTGGTGCTGGTAAGTCTACTGGAGCTACTTATATTTTTTCTAAACTAAAAATGGCTGGAATTGATGCTGAATATATTTCAGAATTCGCTAAAGATAAAGTTTGGGAAGAAAATGATTTAGTATTTAAAAATCAGTTTTATATTACAGGAAAACAAGCTTGGAAAATTGCTAGATGTGATGGTAAAGTTGATGTTGCAGTAACAGATTCTCCAATATTATTAGGTGCAATGTACTGTAGTGATAATCCAGCATTAATTCCTGGAATTATGTATGAATTTAATAAACATGAAAATATAAATCTTTTTATTAAAAGACGAAAAGAATATAACCCAAACGGAAGGAATCAAACTGAAGAAGAAGCTAAATTAATTGATATACAAATTATTAAGCTTTTAAATGAAAATAATATTCCATTTACAGTTGTCGAAGGTACTGAAGCTGGATATAATGAAATAGTTGAGAAACTAATAAAAATGTTTAAAAATAAGGAGTAATTTATGTGTAGTATATTTGGTTATATTTCACAAGACTCGACTAAAAATCTTTGGAGTAAATTAAAAACTGGTTTAGTTACTTTAGAATATAAAGGCCACGACATGACTGCCGTAGCTCTTTTTAATTCATCTAAGAATAAAATTAATATTATCAAAGATAAAGGAACCGTAGCTGAATTAGAATCAAAATTAGACCTAAAAGATCAAAATTTAATTGGTAATATTGGGTTAGGATATGTAACTTGGACTGATGATGAAAGTATTAGTGAAGCATCAAATCATTCAGATGATTATTTAGTAACTGGTATTTATAGTGGAAACATTAATAATTTAATAGATATTAAAGAAAGATTGCTTTCATATAATTATGCTTTTTATTCAAAGTCTAATAATGAGATAATTTTAAATCTTATAGATTATTTTTATAAAAAATATAAAGATATAAATACTACTATTAGAAAAACATTATTAAGTATTAATGGATCAATTGCATTAAGTGTAGTTTTTAAAGATGATTTAACTAAAATTTGGTTTGCTAAAAAAGAATCTTCATTAATTGTTGCATTAAACGAAAAAACAAAAGAGTCTTATATATCTTCCGATACAATAGCATTGACTGATGATAATTTATTAGCATATCCATTAAGAACAAACGAATATGGATATATAAGCGCTACAGAGACAAAGATATTTGATTTAAATGCTAATGATATAACTTCTGATAGACAACCATTTAATTTTTGTTCAATAAAGAGTGCCACAGGTCGTGGTAAATTTAAACATTATCTTATTAAAGAAATAGAAGAGACTCCAAAAGCTATTAAAAATACTCTTAATAAATATATAATAAATAAAGATATTGTTTTAGGAATACCTAATCAAATTTTAGTTAATACTGATGATGTTTATTTTATTGGAAGTGGTTCATCTTACAATGCAGGTTTAGTTGGTGAATATTTAACAAATAGATATTTTCATTATTTTAATACTAAAACAATTTTAGCATCAGAGTTTATTTATAAGGCTGATCAATTAAAAAAAGAAAAATCTATTGCTATTTTCTTATCTCAATCTGGAGAAACTCAAGATACGTTAACTGCATTAGAATATTGTAAGTTATTAGAAATAAAAACACTCGCAATAACAAATGTTAAGACATCAAGATTAGCTTTTGAAGCTGATTATGTTTTATATACAGAAGCCTTTCCTGAAGTATCTCTTCCTACAACTAAATCATATTCTTGTCAATTAATTTTATTATATTTGATTGGTGCTAAAGTTAAGCATTTAAAATTATTACAAAAACGAGAATTAGATAAAAATTTTACAAATAAAATTCTAGATGATTATATTCAAGTTTTTAAAAGTATTCCAGCATATATTGAAGATATCTTTAAAAATAGACTAGAGGTTCAAAAACTTGCAACAACATTATCTGATAAACATGATATATATTTATTAGGTGGTGTAGATTTTCCAACATGTTGTGAAGGTGCTTTAAAATTAAAAGAAATTTGTGGAATTCATGCTGAAGCAATTCCAGCAGGAGAATTAAAACATGGTAGTTTATCTTTAATTGATAAAAATACTTATTGTATTTTAATTAGTACTGGTGACACAAATGTCCATGAAATTTCTGCAGCCTCTGAAATTAAAGCTAGAGGAGGAAAACTAATAGTAATTTCCTCTAAAACTGAGAGAAATAAAGTATTAAAAGAAACAACTGACCTTAATTTATTAATTCCAGAAATTATAAACGGATCACAATTCTTACAATCTTTGACTATTATTTATTTACAATTACTTGCGTATTATATTGCAATTCAAAAAGGAATTAACCCTGATAAACCAAGAAATCTAGCTAGAAGTGTTATAATTGAATAATATATTTTGCTAAATTAACTGATATATGTTTATAAAAGTATATATCAGTTTTTTGATGTAGGAGAATTTAATAGTTATGACAAACGAACTTATTTACACAGGTTGGAAGAGATGGATTCCAACATTAGACGAATGGGCAGAGTTTTCAGTTAAGGCCTATTCACCTTATGAGTTGAAAGAAAATGAGTATTTGTTAGTTTTCAATGAAGAAGATGGCAAAGAAAAACTTGCATCTCAATGGTGTTATGAAAACGGTAAATTAAGAAAGTTTGGAAGGGGATCAATCAATTTTAGAAGTAAAAAGAGTGCAGATAAGAATATATGTATAAAACCGAGAAATCCGGAACAAATCTGCGCGATTGATATGCTAAAAGACAGAGATAAAACTGTTAAATTATTAACTGGTACTTGAGGTACTGGTAAAACAATGTTATTAGTTACTGCTGCTTTAGAAGCATTAGAACAAAATGTTTTTGATAGAATCGTATGGATTAGAAATAATGTTGATGTTAAAGATACTAAAGATTTAGGTGCTTTACCTGGTGAAGTTAATGATAAACTTATGCCATTTTTAGGACCTTTTATTGACCACTGTGGTGAAGCAGGAGTTGAATGTATGTTAAGTAATGGAAAACTTATTATTGAACCATTACAGAGCCTTAGAGGACGTAATTTAGAGAGAACTTTAATTATGTGTTCTGAAGCTGAAAACTTAACAAAAGAACATATTCAATTAATTATTGCAAGAGCAGCTGAAGGATCAGAAGTCTGGTTTGATGCAGATGTTAGACAACGAGATAAAGCAATTTTCGAAAAATCAAAAGGTATTGAAACAATGATTGAGCGATTAAGTGGAAATCCACTATTTGGATATGTCCATTTAGTACAATCAGAAAGATCAAAAACCGCAGCATTAGCTGATTTATTAAATGATTAAATAATTAAAAGGAGGTAATTATGCCTTTAAAAATTAGAACTGTTTTAAGTGATAAAACTTTAGAAAAATTAGCTGACATTAGTACTGATGGAACTAAAGAAATTGATGAAAATGGTTATAATATCGATGTTAAAACTTATAAAGCTGTAGATGTAAATATTAGTCCAAATCTACAAGATAAAACAGTAATACCTTCAGCAAATGAACAAATTATTAGTGCTGATCCAGAATATGACGGTCTAAATGAAATTACTGTGGAAGGTATAACCAATAAAGTTGATGAAAATATTACTCCAAATAATATAAAACATGGTGTTACTATTTTAGGTGTAGAAGGTTCATTTGAAGGTGGATTTGATAGATTTACTGGTAATTTAATTCCAACTCCGATGTACTCTCCAATTGGTTTCTATTCTCAAAGTAACTTATGAAAGTGAAATGGAAATATTTACAGAACTGTTGCATATAATACACCAGCAATTCATAATCCACAATCAAATACTTGAACTGAAATTGAGATGAATATCTCTGGATTTGGATTATCGCCTGATAATATATGGACAGATTCTTTAGGAAATCTATATCAGTCTTCAGGTGGTCGTGATTATCAGTTAAAATTTAATTCAAATACTCACACTTGGGAACATCTTTATTTTGAAGACGAAGCTAGTCAAAACGTTTATGGAAATCGTATTTGGCACGACTTAGATGGTACTGTTTATTATAGTGAGTGGGATGAAGAGCGTCAATTAGTTTGAGATCCATATACTCAAACTTGGTCTAAGAAAACTTGGTATGGAATTGAAGGTGGTAATTTTGGAGGACAATATATTTGGAATGATGGTACAAATGTATATTATTCAAATGGTTCATCTACCCAATATAAATTAAATCGACAAACAAGTACTTGGGAAAGTTTTGATTGAGGAAATTTATATCCAAGTTATGGAGACTATATCTGGACTGACCCTTTAACTAATAAAATATATTATTCGAGTGGTTATCAACAATATGTCTTGAATACTGATACTAATACTTGGTCAGAAGTGTCTTGAGTGGATGAAGATGGAAACCCATTTATGTCCTTTTCAGGAAATTATATATGAATTGATAGCTTAAATGTTATTCACTTAGATCAAAGTGACTCAAGTTATAGTTATATTTATGATAGAGAACATCAATATTTTAAAATAAGTTATCATTTAGGTTCTGAAGGAATATCAGCTTTTGGAATTTGGTCAGATGGTGAAAATATCTATTATAATCCAGCAAATACTAACTTAGCTTTATTATTAGATAAAGAAAATAATACTTGGCGTAAAGTGCCAACATCTATAATAACAAATCCAGGATTACCTTATGGAGAATGTATTTGAACAGACGGTAATAATATATATTTTTCAAGTAGTAATACTCAATATGTTTTAAACAAAGAAACTAAAACTTGGGAGTCAAAAACTTGGTCAGGAATGACTAGTTATGCAAAAAATCAATTTTATGCATATGGAATTTGGACAGATGGTACAGATATCTATTTTGATAGAAATGGTTACCATTATAAATTAAATCAAAATACTGGAACTTGATCTTCTTATTCTCCACAATGTATTTCTGGTTGAGGAAATGCACGTTTAGATGGTGACCATATCTGAACTGATGGTGAAAATATATATTTTACAGATACTTCTAGAACCGGTTTTTCTTTTAAATTTAATGATGAAACGAAAAAATGAACATACGAACCATTTTATTCACGTAATTATTCAATTTCTGGGTCAAGAATTTCAAAAGTAAAAAATATGAATTCATTAATTTGATTAGGTGGAAGTACAGATTCACCATCACGTATTTTAGATTTAAGTAAAAATACTTGAGTATATGGTTCAAATAAAATATATCTTAATGGTTATGAAGGAAGAGATTTCTGAACAGACGGAGTTAATTTTTATTACTCTTGTTGGAATAATCAATATTATTTTAATGGTACATCTTGAAGTTCAAAATATTGGTCTACTCTCAATAATTTCTACGGTCGTTATATTTGAACAGATGGTGAAAATACTTATTATTCTAATGGGTCTAATCAATATATAAAATCATCTTCTAGCGCTTGAACAGTATATGACTGGTCTAACTTTGGACCAACAGACGAAGAAGGTAATCAAGTTTATTTAAATGGTTTAAATATCTGAAAAGATGGAGAAACGATATATTATTCGGATGGAGAGTTACACTTTGTATTTGATAGAAGTACAAAAGTTTGGACTAAAAAAATTTGGAATTTACTTGAAGACATTTATTTAGATGGACAAAATATTTGAACATATAATAATGAAGTATATTATATAAACGGTGAAGAACAATACAAATTAGATCGAGTAAACAATTCTTGAATTCAAAATTATTGGTATGATCAAGATAATAATAATCTAGAATTATTTAAAAATTATATTTGAGAAGCTGGAGAGAATGCATATTATTCAGACGGAGATCGACAATATATTTTAAATAACTCCACACTTGTTTGAGAGCCTATTTCTTGGTCTAATGAGGGAATGACTAATACTTATATCGGAATTGTAGAAGGACAGGTTTATAATAGAGGTCAAGTTTTAAATAAATATTCTCATTATTGGGAACCTAAAACTTGGACTTATAATAACCAACAAGTTTCACTATTTGGAAACTATTTTATCGAATTAGACAATGAGATTTATTATATTAATAGTGGACTTGATTCTAGATATGGAATTTTTAAATTAGAGAAAAAATCTAAGCGTCAAATAAAATTAAAACCAACACCGCTTCCAAAAATTTAAAGGAGAAAATAAATGCCAAAAATATTAGAAACAGACTTAAGTAATTTAACCATTTCTAAGCTATCTGAACTTATAAATGATTTTCCAACTTTAATTTTAAAATCTTCATCTGAAATATCTCTAGGAGGAGATCAAAGAAAAGTTATCTATGATATAGTTAATGGCTGGTCACTTGATTCTATTTATTCACAAATTAATTACTCTGATGTACTAGTTAATGTTGTATCTTATACTGCAAATGATAGATTAAGCACTCAAAATATCTCAAAGATTGTTTCAGCGGAAATCGATGAACCAATTTCAGGTGGTAATATCAAATCAAATACAACTACTTATAAGTTTGAATTATTACCTCGATCTATTGGAGATATATTTTTTGATGAAGAGTTACAAAAGTTCTGTAGAATTTATACAGTATCTGTCGTTAGATAATGACAAAAATTAAACCGCGTATTAGCGGTTTTTTTGTTGTATATTATATTAATAGGAGATGTTAATATGGCCAAAATGTATACAGAAAAAGAATTAAATAAACTTTTAGAAGAAAATTTAAATAATATTACTCTTAGTACATTAGATCGATCAAAAGTCTATATTTTTAGAATTAATAAAAAAGGAATGTCTACAGATAGATTACAAACATTAGTTACTAATTTAAAAAATATGTTAGATAAAATTGGAATAAAAAGTATTATCTTAATTGGTGATTTAATCGAAGTCACAGAATTAGAAAGGAATTAATAAAATGATATCAAATAAGAAAGAGGTTAAAAAATTAAATAAGTTGTTCTCAAAAAATTCAAATATAGAGATTTCTATTAATGAATTTAAAAAATTAACTTGTATAAAATATACAAGTATTGCAACTCGAGATTCATTAGAAGATATAGTGCGTAAATTATTAAATAATAATTTTAAAATATTAAGTTATTATTGGGATAATACTTATATAGTTTTAGAGGTTAAGTATGAAAAGAAATCTGAAATAATTAAAGCATATTTTGAGGATGAAACATATCAACAGTTATTTACAGATTTATTTTCAAAAGACGTAACTTATTTATTTTGCTAGGAGGTAATAATTAATGCTTAGAATGCAAGTTAAATACTGTGAGGATGGAACAGAATTAAATAAATTTTTAGAAAGTTTATATTTAGAAGATAATTATCCTAGACTGCATAATATTGTTTACATTCCACGTCCTGATGGAGTTGGTAGTGATAATAGCTATTTGATTAGTGGCAATGTTATTGCTGCAGTACAATATGTAGAAAAAATTGGAGATTAATATGATAAATATTCGTAAAGGAACATTTGAAACTAATAGTTCAAGTTCTCATTCTTTAGTTGTCTGTAATGAGGAGACTTGGTTAGATTTTGTAAGAGGTAAATTATTTTATAATACTTTACATGAGTCTAATGATTTACCTGAATTTTGTACTTTAAAAGACATTAAACTTTATATTAGAAGAGTTTATAATTCTGTGAATAGAACTAAATTTGTAGACTTAGATATCGACGATGAAGCTAGAAAAGATGTATATCATGGAATTAATGAGTTGTTATATTTTGAAGAAACATTCTATTCTATTGATGAATTAGAGGAGTATGATTATAACTCAGATAAACAAGAAGCTTCTTTAACTTATTACTTTGGTTAGGAGATATTATGGCTGGAAAGATTTTACCTTATGAAGGAATTTGAACAAGAGCAGAGGTTGAAGCAGACCAAGAGAATATTTATGTCTTTGGAGATAATTTAGCTGATGCTGAAACAGGATATGTTCCTTCTGTTACACAGGCAGTGATTAGAGGCTTGCCAAATGCTTTCGGCATAATAACTAAGATAGATAGGAAATTATCACAAGAAAGTTTTTTAAATGATATAAATTTTGGACAGTATAGATTCTACCTACATAACATAATCTTTAGTTTAAGAAATAAATTAAAGGCTGGAAAAAATGTATATGTTCCAATGAGAGATGGACAAATTCTTTTAGGCACCGGAAAGGCAAAAATGCCTGAAAAAGCTCCAATGTGTTTTGAACTTTTATGTAAAACTTTTAATGAGTTATTTGATGAATTTGGAGATAAAAATGAATAAAATAGAATTAAGAAAAAAGATCAGAAACAATTTAAATCACATTATCGTACTAACAATACATCCTAGAATGGGATATGATTGTGAATTTGTAGATGACAAGCTAAGAGTAAATTATAAAACTATTGATGGTAAATTATATGCTTCTGATGAATTTACATTAGATGACTTTGGAGAGAAATGGGATTTTGAGGAACCAGATATAGATGATTCTCTTAATGATATAGATATAACTGCAGCTGAATTAATTGAGATTACTAAGCAAGCTGAAGATGAAAAATATTCTAAACATAAGCAAGCAGTTGATGAATGCGTAAATGATATAAAAAGAGATGTGGCTCAACATATTAGATTTGCAGCTATGAGTGGAGCATATTCATATACTCCACAAATTAATATAAAGGTTCGTAAATATATTAGAGAAAGAAGTCTTTGGGAAGAATTTGAAAAGGATTTTGAAAACACTGTTTACATGAGATTATGTGAATTTTATAATCCAAAAGGATTTACTGTATCACTTAATAAAGGTTATGCAGAAACCACATTAGCAGTTTTAAGCTGGGATAGATCAAAAAGTGAAGCAGAAGATGAGTCTATTCAAACACCTACTCCAATTCAAACAAATGAAGATTTAAATAAGATCTTAAAAGATTCTTGTGATGATCTTGTAAGAACTCCATTCGATTTACCACGTTATAATTTTCATAAAGCTGAAGGATTACATCCAGATTTAGTTTGTCCATATTGTGGTGCTAGACATTATGAAGAAGGTGTAACAATGCAATCATTAGCTTATGTTCCAAGAATTTATAAAGATGGAATTTTACAAGATACTCCAAATCCTAATTGGACAATAATACATTATCGTTGTTTAGAATGTGGAAAACAATTTGAAACAAAGAATGGTAAAATTCAAAAGATTGAAAATGTAGTCACAGCACAAGGTGGTGAAATAAATGTACAAAGTCAGAAATAGTATATTTGAAACTAACTCTAGTTCATCTCATGCATTAGTTTATTCTCAAGCTAACCCGAATAGAATTGAATATAAATTAGAAACTGATAATGGTGTTTTAACTATTCATTTTAGAGATTATGGTTGGTCAGGTCCTGAATCTTTTTATGGATTTGGTACTGATGATATATTAGCAAGTTCTAATGATAAGTTAGATTATGTCATGACTACACTATGTCGTCATTTGAATTGGGGAGAAGAACATTATACTACTTATGATGAGGCTAAAGTAATGATCACTAATGGTGCTATTTATGAAAATGATGAAGCTAGAGCCTTATTAGAAAAAATTCAAGATTTATGTCCAGAAATTAAAGAAATTAAATTTGAATTGAATGCAGATGAGTATGGAGATCCATTTGGAAGTATCGATCATGATAGTCAAGACTTATTAGATGATGAAGATTTAATTAAGGTTATATTTAATAAAGGATGTTTGATAGTTATTGATAATGATAATTCAGATTATTATGATGCATTTAATCCAACATTAAAACCAGGACTAAATACTGGAGTGCAAGTATATGTTGGTAGCGACCATACCTGCTCAAAATATAATATTACAGAAGAGGATTTTGAAGAATAATGAGTAAACAATATAATGATTATATTATAGAACACGTGGATAACGTTAAGAAAGCTTTTAAATTTTTAAAAGATAATAAAATAATTACAAGTAAAGATTGTAATTTAGCTGCAGCAGAAAAACAAATAGCTCAGCATGATATGTCTAAATGGACAGATACTGAGTATGATGCTTATGATAAATACTTCTATGGTGAAAAAACACAAAAGGTTAAAGATGATTTTGATTTAGCTTGGCTACATCACCAACATGCAAATCCACATCATTGGCAACATTGGGTCTTAGTTAATGACGATGACGGAGATAAAGCTTTAGAAATGCCGAGAGAAACAGCTGTAGAAATGCTTTGTGATTGGATGAGTTTTTCGTTTAAGGTTGATAAATTAGACGAAGTATTAAGCTGGTATGATAGCCATAAAAAGACTATGATTTTACATAAAGAAACAAAGAAATTTGTTGAAGAAGTTTTAGACAAGTATAAGAAAGTCATTAAGGAGAAAAAATAATGTTACAAGTTAGAAAAAATACTTTTGAAACTAATAGTTCAAGTACTCATTCATTAATTATGTGTGAAGCTAGTGAATATAAGTTATTAGAAGACGAAGAAGCATTCTTAGTTGATGAGAAAGTAGTCTTAAAGGAAAACTTATTTGATGCTTTAATTAATAATAGTGATTGGAATAAAGAAAAATGGGATAAGTATTGTAATGCATTAGGAAAAGATCCTGAAAGTCTTGAAGATTTAGTCGAGATGATTAAGCTTGATCCTAATGACTATTATGAAGAAGACGAAGATGAAGATGAGGATGCTAAACACAGACCATTTGATCGAAATGAAGTTTGTACTTTAGATCAATTTTTAGATAACGAATATTTAGAAAGCTTTTCGCAAGAATACGAAACAAAATCTGGAGAAAAGATAATCGCTTTTGGTAATTATGGAGAAGAATATTAAAATCGAGGCTAAATAGCCTCTTTTTTATTGTATTTTATACTATAAAGAGGTGAAATAGATGAAACCAATTGGAAAAGTAAAAAATGGTAACTACTGGAAGATATTATTTGATGATGGAACTTTAATTAAATATAATAAAGAGGATAAATTAATTCCAGAATATCCAGATTCTATGGACATTAAAATAACTAATAGCTGTGATATGGGTTGTCCAATGTGTCATGAAAACTCAAAGCCAAATGATAAACACGGAGATATAATGAATGCAA
>ODAJ012137543.1_pt1 | contig 16026 bp, 12 predicted proteins | sample 1539241 | NCBI WGS metagenome assembly ODAJ01 (sample SAMN02144231, study PRJEB22623) | gut metagenome | biome: sheep rumen | host: Ovis aries | place: New Zealand
GCGAGCAGTAGCAAGAATAACGCCGCTTGGAATTCGACACTGCCGGCGACCAATCTAAGCCCCAAAGTCACGGCGACCAATGCGATTGACAACGTTGTAATCAATTCTAGGGCGAACGATGACACAAAAGCCAATTTGAGCACGTCGAGAGTTGCCGCCGATGATTTTTGCGACGCCTCATGAATTTTTTTAGCTCCGGCATCGATTCTGCCGAACATTTTAAGCGTTGTGATTGCGGATAGTAATTCGCGGAAATCTGCGTTTAATTTTTGGAGTTCAGCCCATGCGCGAGCGTTTTTTTCAGCGGTAGCCTTGCCAATCAGCCATAACAATAGCGGGGCAATCGGCAACGTCACGAGCAAGATTCCAGCCGTCAATAAGTCTGTGAACGCCGAGCAAACTAAAAATATCGGCAGGAAGACTACTGCGGAGGCGATTTGCGGCGCGACCTTCAAGAAGAAATCGTCCAAGCTTTGAACGGTATCGAATATCAGCGTTAGGAGTTCGCCGCTTTGAATTTCTTTGATAAAAATCTGTTCGTGGATTGAATTTCGGAAGAAAGTTTGGACATTGACTGACAGGCGGGCGAAAAGTCTTTCCGTCATGCCCGATAAGATGAATCTGCCCGCGAACAATCCGAACGTCGCCAATAAAAATTTCTCTGACGGGGCGTTGATGAACTTAACCAGAGCCGCCGCGGCGAACAAAATAAAAAATCCTTCGACGACTTTGCATAAAACAATTTCGCCGAGGATTTTTTTTGATTCGGGTTTAATAGTGAACATCAGAGGCAGTCACACGTTCTTTGAAGATTTTGTAAGACCAAGCTTGATAGATAAGGACAATCGGGACGAAAATTAGAGCCGCAACCGTCATAAGCGTCAAAGTGTGGGGGGTAGAGGCGGCGTTGTAAATGTTTAGGCTCCATTCGGGCGAAATACTCGAAACCATCAATCTTGGGAACAAAGCGTTAAAGAAACCAATCGTTAGGAAAGCAATTCCGAGCGTCGAGGAGATAAAAGCCTTACAAGCGTTGCCCGCATGAGCCGCCGCACAACTTGCAATCAACGCGCCAATCGAAATTCCTAAAAATATGACCGTGCTAAGTTTTGCGAGAATATCAGTATCGACAGCGGCGACGGCGGCGAACATCACGTAAATAATTAAGGTCGTAATGCCTAGACAGGTTGCTTTGCGTTGTAAGTCTTCGACAAGGGCTTTATCGGCGATTTTGAGTGCTAAAAAGTTTGCGCCGTGGAAAGCGAACAATAACACGAAGAAAATTCCTCCGACGAGTGCGCACGGGTTAAGCAAGTCAAAGAAGGTTCCGACGTAATGCATTTCGTAGTTAATTGGCAAGCCGCGAAGGAGATTCACGACTGCGACGCCCCAGAGCAGAGCCGGTACGAGACTTCCGAACATGATTCCGAAGTCCCAGAAGTTAATCCAGTCGGAATATTGGAGTTTGCCGCGCAGTTCAAAGGCGACGCCGCGCATAATCAACGCCAGAAGCATCAGGAACAGCGCAAGATAAAATGTACTGAACATCGTAGCGTAGACGTGCGGAAAAGCCGCGAAAGTCGCGCCGCCCGCCGTAATCATCCAAACTTCGTTGCCGTCCCACACAGGACCGATTGCGCGGACGAATTGCGAGCGTTCATTTTTCGGACGACCAATCATCATCATGCCCACGCCGTAATCAAAGCCCTCAAGGATAAAAAACCCCGTGAAGAGCACCGTTATCAAGATAAACCAGACGATATTTAAATCCATAATCCTCACTCCCTTTCAGCGGGTCAAAAGAGTATAAATCATCGTGCCGACCATTACACCGACGGCAATAAACATGCCACCGACTGCTACCATCGTTGCGACAGATAAATTTCGGACGTGCTTACCCATGTTATCAATTTTTGCGTCCATATTGGCTTGCATAGTCTTCATATCCTGTCGAAGCTCTCGAATCTCTTCAGCGCGCATTTGATTTTGTTGGCGCATTTCGTTTTTGAAGTCCCTTAGCTCCGCTATCAAATTGTTCACATTCGATTCTAAGTTTGTTATGCGCCGTTCAGTATCTCTTTCCAAATCAGTCATTGTAATCGACCTCCTTGAATTACTCCTCGGAAGTGATTTTAGTCCGCCGAATGAACATGACCGCCGCGAAGACTGCTAAGACTGCCAAGAACAGATAAATTGCCGTGAAACCGATTAAAGTTATCCAAACCTCGCCCGCAGATAAGTTCGGGCTGACTGCCAAAGCTGTTTTCTGCAAGCCGACGACTATCCACGGCTGACGACCCGCCTCGGCAATGTACCAGCCCGCAGAGTTCGCGATAAATGGCAACGGCAACAGTATCGGCATAAATTTAAGGCAACAGAGGTGCTCGCGGATTTTATCTCGGCAGAAGAAAACTAAAACGCCCGTCACGAAGACGATAAGCAATAACGCACCGCCCGTGCCGACCATAGCCCTAAAGCTCCAGAACATGCCGCGCACGTCATTGGGAATGTAATAGCCGCTACCGTATTTTTCGACGGCTTCGCGTTGCAAATCGTTAATCCCTTTGACTTCGCCGCTAAAAGAGTTGTGCACCATGAAACTAAACATTTTCGGGATTAGAATTTCAAAATCGTTACGACCTGCCTCTTGATTGATGTCAGCAACGACTGCGAACGGCGCAGGGTTTTCCGTCTCCCATAAAGCCTCGAATGATGCAAGCTTCATTGGATTAGCTTCGGCAAGATACTGCGCGTGCATGTGACCCGAACCCATGACGCCGAGCACGCCGAGCATCGTGTAGAGAACTGCGCGGCGCATCGTCCTGATAAACATTTCCCGCGACGCCTCGTCAGTTGCAATCTTCCACGCACTTACGACGATAACTAAGAAGCCGCCAGTAGTGATTCCGGCAAAAAATGCGTGTGAATATTCGCCAGCAACATAAGGATTGGTGACTAGCTCAACAAAGTCCGTCATGACTGCGCGTCCGTCTTCAATCGCGTAACCTACTGGGTGTTGCATAAACGAGTTCGCCACGAGAATCCAAAATGCCGACAAGTTGCTACCGAAAGCGACAATCCAAATGCAAAGGCAATGAAGCTTCTCGCTTAGCTTGTCCCAGCCGAAAATCCATAGCCCGATAAATGTCGACTCGATAAAGAAGGCAGTTAGAGCCTCAAGCGCGAGCGGTGCGCCGAAGATGTCGCCCATGAATCGTGCGTATTCCGACCAGTTCATGCCGAAGTGGAATTCTTGCACGATACCAGTCACGACACCCATTGCGAAGTTAATCAGAAAGATTGTCCCGAAGAACTTCACGAGCTTTTTGAGCTTGACTCGCTCCTCGTAACTGCCGCTGTTGATGTACCACGTCTCAAGCAGTGCAACGAAGATTGATAAGCCCAAAGTCACCGGCACGAATAAAAAATGATAGATAGTTGTGATTGCGAACTGCAATCGCGATAGGATTAGTGCGTCCAATTAAATCACTTCCTTTCTAGTTGTTGGCTCCTATTAAATCATAAATCACGCCGCTTGACAACGAAATTTGCAACCAGACTAACGACGCTCTTTGATTGCCTGCTCAAGCAACTCGGCAAGTTCCGCCGTGTCAATCTGCGCCGTGACGAACGACTTGATTAAGATTCCGCCCTCGTCCATGTCCAATGAAAACTTTGTGTCCGTCACGTGCAAGACGCCCGCGCTTATCGTTACTACTTCATCATCGCTTAGTTCGTTGTCAATCATCAGCGACTGCCCTTTGACGAAGACACAGACTTTTTCTAGAACGTCGCGTTGAGCATAAAGCTCGGCTTGCTCCTTTGCATAGTCAATCGTCTCGTCCGTCATTAGGTATTCGCCGTAGCCCGTGTAGGTTTTAATCTCGGCGTGGGCTGTCGATGCGAACAGAATCATCACAACGATTGCCGCCAAAAAGTTCCTCATGTCATTTCCCTCCTTGATTAGGGGCGGTCATCTCCCCGCGCTGAACCATGAGATTGAACGCCGCCTCCATTATCTGCCGACCGATTGGAACCGCCGAACTTGCACCGAAGCCGCCTTGTTCGACGATAACCGCCACGCTGATTGCCGGATTATCAAAGGGACCGTAGCCGACAAACCAGCCGTGGTCAGTGCCCTGCGAATTCTCCGCCGTGCCAGTCTTGCCCGCAATGTCGTAGGGGAAGCCGATAAAGTTCCTTGCCGCCGTGCCGTTGACTGTAACGTCATGCAAGCCCGCTTGAACCATTTCGATAACCCAAGGCTCAACTTGCAATTCGCCGACGAGTTCGGGCTGAAAGTCTTTGATAACTTCTTTGTCCTGCGTGACGATTTGCCGGACGAGATGCGGCTTATAACGTTTGCCATTGGCAGCAATCTCGCCCATGACCATTGCCGCTTGCAGAGGTGTCACGAGATTAAAGCCCTGCCCAATCGCCGCGTCCATTATCTCCGACAAGTAAAAATCATCGTGATAGACTTCCCACTTGTACTCCTTCCAATCAGCAAGCCCCGGAGACTCGTAAGGCAAATCAATCCCCGTGACGGAGCCGAGACCGAACATACGGGCATAACTTTCCAGAAGGTCAGCCCCCAAACGATTGCCGCATTCATAGAAGTAAACGTTATCGGAGTGACTTAACGCCGCGTGGAAGTCGAGCCAGCCGAGAGCCTCGCCGCCCGCGTTGCCTTTGGGAACGAGCCAATGTGTTCCACCGTCAAAGATTAGTTCGTAAGGGTTGACCTTGCCCGTAGCGAGTGCCGCCGTGCCAGTTACGATTTTAAACGTGGAGCCGGGAGGGTATTCGCCAGTTATCGCTTTGTTGTCCATCGGGTGATAGGGATTGTTGTTGATTGCGTTCCAATCCTTGGTTGATATACCGTGAGCAAAAAGGTTCGGATCGAAGGCAGGACGACTAACCAGAGCTAAGACTTCGCCCGTCTGCGGATTGAGCACGACCGCCGCCGCTGCATGACAGCCCAAAGAACTTAACATGTTATCGACAGCCGCCTCCGCCGCCATTTGCAAATCACGGTCAATCGTCAAGATTAAATCGTAGCCGGGCTTAGGCTCTTTCTTGCCGAGGATTTGTACAGGCTTGCCCGCCACGTCGACTTCAACTTGCTCGCCGCCATTCTCGCCGCGAATCTCTTTATCGTAGACGCGCTCCAAGCCGAACTTGCCGATGATGTCTCCAGACTTGTAGCCCTCTTCCTTTTTAGTCTCAAGTTCGGCGTCGGAAATCTCGCTGACATATCCGAACGTGTGCGCACCCTCCTGCTTTAGATAGTAGTTTCTAATCGGCTGAACTTCGATGACGACGCCTGGGTATAAGTCCTTTTGCTCCTCGATAATCGTTACGATGTCTTGCGAAACGTCGAGGCGAATGCGTATTGGGTCAAAGCCTGAGTGAACTGAAATCTTTTGCTGAATTTCTTCAATAGGAACGTTTAGGAGTTTGGAAACGCGTTCGACAACTTCGGGCTTAATCGGTTCGGTCAAAGGCAAGAGTGAGACGCTAAAACCTGGACGGTTCGTGACGAGCAGTTGACCGTTCTTGTCGTAGAAGGTGCCACGCGGAGCCATTGACGGGATAATCCTTATGCGGTTGCCGTCGGCTAGGTGTGCATAATATTCGCCGTCATAGAGTTGCAGATAGCCGACCCTCGCAATCAATATCGCAATGATAAGCGTCGCCATGATTGCTAGCGGCTTGAGTCGCCCGATATATTCTTCTCCGTTGTTCGAGTTGTCTATCACCGTTATAATCCTCCTGAACCTTTTATAATCAGCGAAATTATATCACGGGAAGGAGAAATTTAAAGTGGCAAAAACAGTTTGACAGCTTGCGCAACGAAAATTAAAATGCAAACGAAAGGAGGAATAAGCAATGGCTGATTTCTTTGTTGATGAGGCGCGTGATGAGCTGGAGTGGTTTAAAAAGGACTGGATTAAAATAATCGGAGTAGGCAAAACCGGAATAAATGCGTTGTCGTACTTTAAGGACGTTGATAAGGATAATTCCTTTACTGCTTTGACCGTTCTCGATAAAAATTTCATTGCCAATTCGAGAGCCGAAATTTTAGATTTTATTTCTGGTACTGATTGGTTGTTCGTGATAATCGATATTGAAGACATTAAGGATTTGAATATTGCCGAATGCATAAAAGAATTTAAATCGTCGCTGACAAGCCCTTCTTTTTCGCTTCCTTATTACTCAATGCCTTGTGAAATTACAGAATCCGGGACGATAATTAATAGAGGGGAACTACTCTCTAGGGAAGTAAAACTCCCGTTAGTAACTTCTATAATTTTGTGTCCTTCAGCCGAAGATGCTCGCATTAAAAACATAGACAGCAACTTTGGCACGTGGATAATTTTGCCGAAAGATAAAATTGCCGAAACCGGCTTAACTAACGATGAGATAATCTATCAAGTTGTAGACAAAATAACCTCCATACAGTCAAGGAATTGTGTGATTGGAATGGATTTTACCGATGTCGTGACGACGCTGGAAAATCAAGGCAGAGCATGTATCGGTTTCGGTGAAAGCCTTGACGCTGAAAATAATTCACTTGCCGCCGTTAAAAAAGTTTTGAAGTCACCGTTGTTTATTGAAGACATTGGGAAAGCTAAAAGATGTGTGCTTGCCTTTGTCGGAAACACTGAATCGCTTAATATGTTGGATGCGAATCAAGCGGCAACTTTTTTAGATCATGAACTTTCGCAATCGGAAAACATTTGGGGCGGAGTTTTATTTCAAGTAGTTAGTGATGAAACTGCCAATGACGGCGTGACGGCATTTGTACTCGCGACAGATTTTGAAAAGTAAAATTAAAAAGAGCGACGCGGTTAAAACTGCCCTGTCGCTCTTTTGATTTACCAAGCGGTTATTTTGAATGCGTCATGAGCAGCCCGACAAATTTCTCTGATGGCGTAATAGTTGATTTCATTATTGGAAACTAAATCACGACCAGAGGGGTGCCAGTAGTTGATAATCAGCTTGCCGTTCCAAAGATAATCGTCGCTTTTTCCTTTGCGTGCGTTGGGAAACATATTGACCGCCTGCAAAAGGTGAAGCGTATTGCCGCACAATATCACGTCGGGATTGATGATGTCCAATTCCTCAGTAAATTCGGCTTTGTCGGCTACAAGAAATTTCATGAGATCTGCGTCGTTCGATTCATTTTGACCGTGACTTTTTTTTATGTTAATCACCGCAACCGAACGGATAAGATTATCAGCCCGTGTTCCTTGCGGCTCGTCGTATTGGCAGGGCGGCTTGGTCGAGTCATAAACAGCTTGAGTCCAAACCGCGACTCGCGACCAAATCTGCGAACGCCCAAAGTCGGCACCCTCGTTGTCGAGTGCTTTAGCCAAATCAAAGGGACCGCCGTAAGCCTCCTTCAGGAAGAACAGCACCTTGAGTTTCTGCTTGCTCCATTCAGTCTGATTAACAATGCCGTCCTCGATAAAATCAGCTACGTGGTTAGGTTTGCGCTTCCAGCGGTCGAAAAGTTTTTCCAGTTGTTGTTTTTGGTCAATCATATAAATCATCTCCTAAAAAAATTATATCATGCAAAGGAGAAATTTAAAGTGGGAAATTTCAGCGCACCAATCGCGGCGGCAATGAAAAGATATTCGGCGGACGGAGTGATACCCTTCCATACGCCTGGACACAAACAAGGTCGCGGAGCACATGAACTCTTGCACGAACTATTGACGGCAGAAGGCTTGCGGCAGGACGTCTCGCTAATGGAGGAGCTTGACGATCTGCACGAGCCACATTCTTGCATAAAGGAGGCTCAAGCTTTGGCGGCTAGACTGTGGCACGCGGACGAGTGTCTTTTCATGGTAAACGGCACAACCTCTGCGGTGCAAGCGATGTTATTCGGGACGCTCAAGGCGGGCGATTTGGTGATGATTCCGCGCAATGCTCATCGTTCGGTTATCGCGGGGCTAATCCTATCGGGCGCAACTCCAATCTTCTTGCCCGTGGACTTCGACGACGAATTCAATCTGCCACTCAATGTCAGCGTCGAGACGATTGAACGCACCATAAAAAATTTTCCGCAAGCGCGGGCGGTGCTCTTAGTCTCTCCGAATTATTACGGCGTGGCGGCGGAATTGCAAAAGATTTCAAAGTTAGTACACGCGGCGGGCATGATTCTACTTGTCGACGAGGCACACGGGGCACATCTGACTTTCTGCGACGAACTGCCGCCTTCAGCAATGGAAGCGGGAGCCGACCTCGCGGCGCAGTCGACGCATAAAATCCTAGGTTCCTTAACGCAAACTTCAATGCTCATGCTTAGAAAAGACTTCCTAGACGTTGAACGGGTCAAGCGGGCGGCAAGCCTTCTGCAGACGACCAGCCCCAATCAACTACTGCTTGCGTCTTTGGACATCGCACGACTTCAAATGCAAATCGACGGACATAAAAAAATCCGCACGGCAGTCGAGCTATCAAAGCGGCTCCGTGCAGAGATAAAAAATATTTTCGGGATTAAAGTCTTCGATGGCACGAACCTAGACCCGACAAAAATTACTGTGAACGTTCAAGGTTTGGGGCTAACGGGGCAGGAGGCGGAAGAGATTTTGCGTCGCGAACTTCGCGTTCAGTGCGAGCTGTCTGACGTGGCGAATCTTTTGTTCTTAGTGACCTTCGCTGACGACGCCGAGACAAGCTCTAAACTCCTCGACGCTCTAAGACATTTGCCGCGCCGCACGCCGAAAAAAATCTTGCCGCCCCTGTTGCCGAAGGGAATCACCGTTGCCAAACTCAGCCCGCGTGAAACTTTCTACCTGCCCGCCGAGATCGTCCCATTGATTGAAGCCGTCGGGAGAGTTTGCGCCGAGGAGGTGACGTTTTATCCTCCAGGCATTCCGCTACTCATGCCCGGCGAAGAGATTTCCGCGCAAGTCGACGAGATGATTCGCCACTCTCAAGGGCGCGTCATCGGCATGGGTGATTCAACCTTAGCAACGATAAAGGTCGTCCGCTCCCGTCAATGAACAGGAACTTCTAAATCGTCAAGGGGTTTGAACTCCAAACCGTCGGGCGTCTTCAAGATAACTTCCAAGGTGTCGCCGCTCTTTACGGGGTCTGCGAACTCGACGGGCACGCCATTGACCTTGATAACAAAACTCATGCGGCTTTTGGCGGGCGGCGGCTTGAAGTTGACGGCAAGCAGGGCATCGCTGACCATGACGAAATTTTTCTCCTCGCGCTCGTAGACAATTTCCGCGCCGTCCTCAACAATCGTGTTTTCGGTTGAGACTCGCCCATTGACGCTAAGGAGAATCGTCGTAGCCGTCGGTATCCTGTACTCCTTGCCGTTGTAGAAAATCTTCACGGCGGTGGCTCGGCTCTCGTCCTTAATAATTTCGCCGACTTTGATAGCGTCGTTGGCAACGTATTCAATGGCATCGCCCGCCTTGGGAACGTCTGAAACGTCTGCTCGGTCGCCGTTTAGGTAAATGTCTGGCGTGCAGGTGTAGTGAGCCTTATTACCGTTCAGCGTGTAATGAATCTTCTTGCCGGCGGGAGGATAGTTCGCAAGGCGGAGCATTTCGCCGACAGTCCGTTTAGTCTTCGTGTTGAGTTCGTCGCCGTCTAAAAGCGTGCGGCTCGGCAAGCTGACTTCGTCATTGACTAGGAGCTTTGGCGCGACAGAAAATTCTTTGCCATTAACCGTGACAGTAAAGGTCGGTTCGATTGCTATGATGTCGTCGATTTTAATCTGTGCGCTTACTCCGTCTTCGCCCGGCTCAATCGTTATGCGGCAGTTGTCTTCAAGCGGCGTCTCCAATGTCGCGGGCTTGTCGTTCACAAAGACTTTAGCAAGTGTGCCCATTGTCCCGGCAAAAAATTTCTTCTCGCCGTTAAGAGTAATCATCACTCCCAGTCCCGGTTTGCCGTTGAACTTCTTATAATCAATGCCCGCACTCAAGATAGCGTCGCTAACAGTCAGCTCGCGGAAGTGGAAAAGGTTAATCTCCTGATTGTTAATCGTCACGTTGAAGAAGTGGAAAGTATCCGTAGACGCAACCTTGAGAATGCCAAGCGGCGTGGCGGCGTCGGGCGATTGCAGGGCGGCGGGAATGTTTTTAATGCCTTCGACATTGTCGGGATTGCGAACGGCTACATGGTCTTCGGGCATGTTCAAAGCTTCGGCGATAAGTTTATTTAAGTTCGGACTCAACGCGCCGCCGCCGACAAGTAGCAAGGCTTGCGGCGGGTCGTTGCCGTTTAGTTCCATAATCGTTTGGGCAATGGCGTTGGCAATCATCACGACATGTTCATTAATCGGCAAAAGAATTTCCTCCGCCGTCAAGTCGTAGGGGCGTCCGAGAATGTCATTGAACGTCGCGCCCTCGCCGTTAGTTGCCTTGCGCTTAATCTCCTCGGCTACGTTAAAGTCGAGCAGGAACCGTTGACTTATTGCCTCGGTAACTTCATCGCCCGCCAAAGGAACCATACCATAAGCAATGACGGAACCATTTTTAGTTATCGCAACGTCAGAGGTGCCCGCGCCTATGTCAACAAGGACGATATTAAGATGACGCATACTCGGCGGGACAAGAACATTGATTGCGGCTATCGGCTCCAATGTCAAAGCTCTGACCTCAAGCCCGGCGTAGTGCAAGGCAGTCTGCATTGAGTCGACGACCTGCCGCGGAAGGAATGTCGCGATAACTTTTGTCTTAGCGATATTGCCGCGTTGACCAATTAAACTTTTAAGGCGGATACCGTCAAGCTCGTAGCTTATGATGCTGAAGCCCACGCAGTAATAAATCTTTGCGTCAATCTTTTTCTCGGTCGTGAGACGAGCTTGAGCCAGTTGCACGGCGGCGAAGTTCAGATTGCTTTGAATTTCGTCTGTGATTATTCCGTTGACTTCTAGGGTTGCCTCAGCAGTCATGGTGTATAGGGCACGACCCGCCGCCGCGATTGCCGCGCTCTTAAGTTCGCCGACTTGCTCCGCCAAAAAATTTTTAACGCGAATGATGACCTCGGCGACCTGCGGCACGTCATGAATCTGCCCGTCTAACATGGCTCGGCTCGTGTGCTCTAGCCTATGTGTCGCGATAATCTTCATTTGCCCGTCGTCGTCTTGTTCCGCAATAATCCCGATAACCGAACGCGTCCCTATGTCCAGTGCAAAAATTTTCTCTTTGCCGTCCGTCTTATAATCAATCTTCCGTCGTTCACGCTTGGGTTTGTCGGCTTCGAGTTTCTTTGGACGTCCGCGTTTAGTGCTATCGTCCTTCTTCGGTCGACCACGTTGCGGCTTGAGTTCTTCGTCAATGATTTTATCTGCCATAAAATTTTCTCCTTGCATTAAAGGTTATTGCGTTTACTTCGCGAATTAGGGAGATAATCCTTTCAAGCGAGGTAAAAAAGGCGGTGTAGACATGACAGGAAGCAGGGAAGTAATCACAGGCGGAGACTTCAAGCGCATGGTCGCTGGCTCATATAGTGAATTTCTTTTGGAATATGAAACGATAAATGGGCTAGGCGGTGCTGGGACGCTGGCTGGTACACATATCTTGCGGACGATGGGGGCGGCGGTCATGCCTCTTGCTGATGCCAAAGACGATTCAATCGGCGGACTGGCTCGCAGGGTTTCAACGGCGGCGGTCTTCGGTGCTCGTGGCAATGCGGGCGTTGTACTTGCGCAAATGTTTCGCGGGATAAGTGCGGGGCTTATCGGTAAATATGATGCTACAGGTTCAGAGTTCGGCAAGGCTTTTCAATACGGAATTCTTTACGCACAACGACTTATCCCCGAAGAGCCAGAAAGCCCTTTTATCGCCGTGGCAAAGGCGGTAGCAAAGGGAGCTTATCACGCGGTGCGGGATGGTATGCCCATTGTCGAGATTTTGTACAAGGCAATTCAATCGGGCGAGGCGGCAGTCAAGGTAATCGGACTCAACGACGCGGGCGCGAATATCATGCTCAGCTTCTTAAAAGGATGCTTGAAGGGAATCGACGGAAACTTTGTATCGCCCGCCGTAAGTTTGTCTCTCGGTTTGGGAACGCATAAGAACATGCCCGACCCGCGTAATGATTTAGTGAGACCGTATTGCGTCCGTCTGTGTGTAAAAAATCCTAAGGCGAACTTGCCAGAGCTTGAACGACAACTGCGAGACTTCAGTAGCTTTTCAATCGTCGAACGAGCGCACGGGGGTTTGGATATTCATCTGCATACAGATCACGTTGGAAAGACTTTGGAACAGGCAATCGGTTGGGGGCCGTTGTCGGAAGTCAAGATAATAAATATGAGTGAAGTACACGCCTTGCCCTTCCACGAAGCCATAATGAAAGTCGCCGCCCTTGCCGTCGCTAAGGATTCAGTCGAGGCACAAAAACTTCAAGACGCGGGAGCCTCAATCTTAGTTTCGGGTTCAGAGGAATCATCGCCGTCTTTAGCGGAAATAATTGGGGCGGCTCATTCGGATTTGGCCTCAAGCTATGTCTTGGTTGCGTCCAGTCCGGATTATCGTTTGGTCTTCAAACAGGCAAAGCGGCTTTTGGGCGGACGCGTCGAGTTGGTCTTGGCTGACACCTTCGAGAACACCTTGACCGCCCTGAAAAATTTTTCACCTAGCTTATCCGCCGCCGAGAACGCTAAGCTTATGTCTAAATTTTAAGGAGGAATTATATCTGTGACAAATCTTGATTACTTATACAATCCAAACGCCGCAAAGAAGTTTTTCAACTTCAATCGTCTCGTCGACAGAGAATTAGGCTTTAGAGTCATTGAGCACGGCACCATTCTTCCACAGAGAATGTTCAATGATAAAGGTGAACGGGGACAAGTTGGTTTCGGCGGCATCGTCGACGCTGAAGGCAGATTTATAAAAGAAAGCCACATTCACACGGGGACGGGCGGAGCTTATATTCCAGAGTCAATGGAATACAGCTCCAAAACCGTCATTTATATTGGGATAACTTTTCATATCTGGGGTCATTGTCTGACCGATTGCATTCGGCGCATATGGTTTCTAAAAAGCGAGTTCATGAATCAATTTAAGAACTGCCCGATCGTATATATCACACATCCTAACGATAATTTTGACGATCTTCCAAATTTCAAGCGGCTATTGGAAATTTTGGAAGTAGGTGTTGATAGTTTTCAAGAGATTAAACAACCGACGCAATTTGATAAAATCATTCTGCCAGATGAATGTTTCTTTATGGAGACACCCCCTGACGATGACTCCTTCCCAGATAATGATGCCTTAGAGAGAAAATTCACCAAGGAATATCGGCAAATGATTGACCAGGTTAGAGATTTTGCCATAAGGAATCGTGCACCTAGTTCTGCTAAGAAAATCTATTATTTCTACGGTCGAAGAGGTATCGGCGAAGAGCGGCTGGCAGAATACTTTAAAGACAAAGGTTACGAGATTGTTAGTCCCGAAAAACTTACACTCGATGAACAGTTGAACCTAATGATGAACTGCAAAAGCTTTGCCTCTACTCTTGGCTCTTCTTCGCACAATTCTATTTTTTTGCCTGAAGGCGCAGAAGCAATCTTTATTCCCCGCAGAAATGAATACATGTTTCACCAAGAGGCACTGAATCAACTTTATCCCATCAACGTAAACTATGTGGATTCTTCGTTGTCGGTCTTCTATGAGGTTGTCGGAGTTTATCAGCACGTACTGCATTGCTTTATACTAAGCGAGCAATTAAAGAGATTCTTCGGCGATAAGTTCAATGGCTATGAAGAAGAAGACTTCAAAATTTTTGTGCAATACTTCAAAGAGTCTGCCAAACAACAGTTGCCGCTTAATCCAGAAGCAGAAAAATATTACAGTTCAATTCTGCCCGATTTCATAAAGGTCTTGTTTCAGAGGAAAACTTACGCCATAGACTATCCCGATATGATTCCTCATTGGGAAAAGTTTCGTCCGTTGCTTAGTTATAAAACGCATGTTTCAAAGAAAGGCTGGAATGCCTCATGGATTCCAGAAAATCAGATAAGTAACGATCTCGACCAGGGCTTTTATATTCAAGCGATAAAAATAAATTCCTCAGGCTATGAAGTATATTATTCGGTGTATTATGGTGAGGAGGAAGGTTGGTCTCAAGAAGTCTCGTCGGGGGAAATGGCAGGCACAACTGGCATACGCAAACCGATTTACGGCGTGAAAATTCGCCTTGACGAGGCGGGCGCAAAGGAGCGGGATGTTCTCTATCGCATGTATAAATTCGACGAAGAATGGACTCCTTGGGCTAAAAATGGAGAAGAACTTTACTCGCACGGGCAAAAGTTAAACGCTATTCAAATAAAATTGGAACCTAAAGAAGACATGGTTTAAGGCACAAGTAATCGGATAACTTTGCACGAAAAAAATCCCGCCGAACGCTCGACGGGGTTTTTGCTTTATGTCAACGCGTTAATTTCCTAGCTGTTAAGAAGAAGGCGACCGCCAAAGGTATCAATGCGCCAATCCATGCCATGGGAGCCGCCACGCACGCGCCTAAGTAGCCCAGCCAATCGACTAGGAACATGGCGGCGGCTATCCTCATGAACAATTCTATGACGCCCGCAATCGTCGGAACTAAACTTTGCCCTAAACCCTGCAACGTGAACCGGAAGATAAAAAGCAGAGCCAACGACCAGTAAAAAATGCTCGTGACGATGAGGAACAATCGCCCGTACTCGATGACCTGCACAGCTTCCGCACCGACGAACAGTTCAATAATCTCCGCGCCAAGGTAGATATTGAACAGGGCAACAATCACGCTGAACGAGCACGACATCAGGATACATTTCTTGACGCCGTCTACGATACGCCCGAATTGTTTTGCGCCGAAGTTCTGCGCCGTGTAAGCCGCCATAGCAATTCCAAACGACATCATAGGCATAATTGCAATCCCGTCAACGCGATGAGCCGCCGCGAACGCCGCAACCGCTACCGAGCCGAGTCCGTTCAAAGCCACCTGCAAGACGACCGCGCCGATAGCGATGATTGACGATTGAAAGCCCATTGGCAGACCGATTCGCACATGCTCCAATAAAAAGTCTCTGTCGAAGGAAAAATCTTCTCGCCGAACGTGCAGATAGGGCACGCGTCTTTTAATGTAGATAATGCAAAGGATATTGCCGAGCGTGAGAGCGACAATCGTCGCGCCCGCCGAGCCGGGGATGCCTAAGCCCAGACCGATGATTGCAACTGGTTCGAGCAAAATATTTATGCAAAGGGTCGTCGCTTGAATGACGGTTGGCATTTTGCTATCTCCGAGGGCACGGATTAGATTCGTGAGCATTTGCAGGAAAACGAACATCACGACGCCGCCATAGACGATTGAGATAAACGAATATGCGCCGTCTAGGATTTCGGGCGGGGTGTCCATTGCTATTAGTAATTCACGGCAACCCGCCACGCCGATAATCGTAAGCACGAGTGACGCCGCAAAAGATAGCGCGATACAAATCGCCGCAGACCTCCGCACGCCGTCGAAGTCCTTTGCCCCGAAACTTTGCCCCGTGCATATTGAAAAGCCGCTTGTCATGCCGCTGATAAAGCCGAGCATTAAGAACATCAAAGGACCCGTGCACCCGACCGCCGCCAATGCCTCGACGCCTAAGAACCGTCCGACAATCAGTGTATCGACAAAGCCGAACAACTGCTGGAAGACATTACCCGCCAAAAGTGGCAACGTAAAGTAAAAAATTAACCGCGCAGGCTCTCCGACCGTTAAATCTTTGACTGCGCTGTTGTTGTCTTGAGTTTGCATAGAAAACTTCCCCTAAATAAAATCTTCGTCGATAATATGACGGAGAAAATTTAATGTCAAGGAACCAATTCCTGAAACGCGGATGAAATAAAAATGTTCCGAAAATTTGTTGACACTGAAAAGGAATTGTTGTAACATAGCAAATAACTTGAGGCTTATTCTTAAGAGTTTCTAGAGTATAGGGAGGTATTTTTAAATGGCTGTTAAAGTTGCTATCAATGGTTTCGGTCGTATCGGTCGTCTTGCGTTCCGTCAAATGTTCGACGC
>ODAJ010791706.1_pt1 | contig 16024 bp, 14 predicted proteins | sample 1539241 | NCBI WGS metagenome assembly ODAJ01 (sample SAMN02144231, study PRJEB22623) | gut metagenome | biome: sheep rumen | host: Ovis aries | place: New Zealand
AAATAACTAGATAATTTTTTAGAACTAACTTGGATTTCAGATTCATTACCAGCTTTTAAATCACCTGAATAATATACTTCTGTATATCCATCTGAATCATTTGTCTTAGCAAAAATAGAATAAGAATAACTATAAACACCCAAGCCATATCCTTCATTATCTCCTTTAATCTTAAAAGAGAAAGTAGCATTCTTAACATTACTAAAATTACTTCCAGCAGAATATCCATTAAATTTAAAATCAAGAATAACTGGTACTGGAACAACAGGTTCATCTGGAACCAAATCATCTCCACAATATAAATAAGTATGATAAGAATAATCCTTATCACTCATTTTATAAACACGTACAAAAGATTTCTTCACACAGTCTTTCCCGTTTTTATCTTTAACATCTTCTTTTAAATAATTAGTACGGCGTAGTTCAGATACTCTAACGATGATACTTTCACCCATGGAATGAGGAAGTAAATCGCGATTATCTTGCAAATAAAGTTTAGCAGCCATTGCAATGTTATCACGATCTTGTTTTACTTTTTGATTTTGAGCAGTTGAAATATAACGACTAGTACCAACAATTGCTAATGTAGTTAAAATCCCTACAATAACAATAATGGCAAGCAATTCAACAAGAGTAAAACCCTTCTTTTTCCCTTTCTTTTTCTTTGTCATCTTAACCACCTACTATTCTACAATATACATTATAATATAAAACAAAAGAGAAAGAAAGAATAAAAAAAAGAAAAAAGCTAGATTAAATCTAGCTTTTTTTAACTTAAATTAATGATATTTCCATCCACTACATCGATAAGTTCACAATTAGGTTTTCTGGATAATCCAGGCATCGTCATAATGTCTCCTAATAGAACCGTAATAATACCGGCACCATTATATAATTGAACATCTCGAACTGTAACATCAAAATCTTTAGGAACTCCTAACTTTTTAGGATCGTCAGATAATGAATATTGTGTTTTTGCAACACAAATTGGAAGATTAGCAAGACCGTTTTTCTTAATATCTTCAATTTTTTCTTTAGCAAGCTTACTGAAAGTAACTTTTTTAGCTCCATAAATTTCACGACATATCTTTTTAACTTTACTTTCAATAGGACTATCTAATTTATAAAGAACTTTGAATCTTCCCTTAGGAGCATCAATTACTTTTTTAGCTAAATCAATAGCTCCTTCTCCTCCATCTGCATAAGCACTAGATACCGTGAAATTATATCCTAGTTTTTCACAATGCTTTCTAACTAAATCAATTTCATGATCAGTATCCGTATTAAATTTATTTAAACATACAATAACATTAACACCATATTTCTTTAAATTTTCATAGTGTTTGTCTAAGTTTGCAAAACCTTTTTCTAAAGCTTCATCATTCTTTTCAAATACTTGATCTTTCGGAACTCCACCATGATATTTCATAGCTTTGATCGTAGCAACTAATACAACAGATTGAGGTTTAAATTCACCTAATCTACATTTAATATCTAAGAACTTTTCAGCACCTAAATCAGCACCGAATCCAGCTTCTGTGACAACATAGTCTGCATAACTTAAAGCAGTTCTTGTCGCAACAATACTATTACATCCATGTGCAATATTGGCAAAAGGTCCACCATGGATAAGAGTTGGTGTATTCTCTAATGTTTGAACTAAGTTAGGCATAAAAGCATCTTTTAGTAAAGCAACTAAAGATCCTTCAATATGTAAGTCTCTAACATAAACATATTCACCTTTACTATTCGTTCCAACAATAATATTTCCAAGTTTAACTCTTAAATCATCTAAAGAAGTAGCTAAGCAGAATAGAGCCATAACCTCACAAGCAGAAGTAATCGTAAAACTATCATGTCTTGTACCTAAATCCACATCACGTAATGCACGATCATTTACATCTAAACATCTTTTAAATAAAACATTTTGAATATCTAAACTATTTCCAAAATAAATATGATTATCAATAGCCGCACTAATTAAGTTATTGGCAGAAGTAATCGCATGAAAGTCACCCGTAAAATGAAGATTAATATCTTCCATAGGTACAACTTGAGAATAACCTCCTCCTGTTGCTCCACCCTTCATTCCAAAGACAGGACCCATAGAAGGTTCACGTAAGGCAATAATTACTTTTTTACCCAAACGATTTAAGGCATCTCCTAAACCAATACTAACAGTCGTTTTACCTTCTCCCATAGGAGTAGGACTAATAGCCGTAACAAGAATTAATTTACCCTTTTTCTTACGACCACCAATATGTTTAATCTTTGCTTTATAAGATCCATATAACTCCAAATCATTCTTTTTAATTCCGATTTTTTTCGCAATATCGGTAATATTTAATTTATGACTATTTCTAGAAATTTCTATATCTGTCATTTCTTATCACCTCATGTTTTATTATAACATAGCAAACTTCTTTTTCTATGGAAAAAAGACATCAAATTATAAAAAAGTTTTATAGAAAAATAGAGATTTATGATACAAACAATTCAGATTCCAACAAATCCATCATTTGAAGCAATTTAAAAGAAAATGTATACTGAACACCGTTAAGAAAAAAAGGAGGAATCGGATGAAAAAAAAGATAATTTTCTTAATTATGATAATGACCTTATTGGCAATAGGTAAAACCGTTCATGCAGAAGAATATTCATTCTATGAAGCAGAATACTTAGACAACATGTATATGAATAAATATCAGTATGCAACAAACACAATCTACTATCAACGAGCAAGGTTCTTTCAAAATAGGCAAACCTATCAAATTGCTTATTGTATAGAACCATTAAACTTCTTTCAAGAAGGAAGCGTCTACTTTAAAACAGATCATCCAAGTAATCTAACAAAAGAACAAATGGATCAAATCGAAAAGATTGCCTACTTTGGATATCGCTATAAAAACCATTTTGATGCGTCTTGGTATGCCGTAGCCCAACTCATGATTTGGAGAGTCGCAAGTCCTACAGAAGGAGACTATTATTTCACAAAAACACTAAATGGAGAAAGAACTAATGAATTTGATTATCAAATAGACGAAATCAACCAGTTAATTTATGAATATGATCATGAAATTCCCATCGAAAATCAAACGATTACTGTCATACAAGGAACCAAATCAGAAATTGAAATTGGAGAATCCCTTCAAAAGTATTCAACCAATAATTCTGAAATTGAATTAGTAGATACAAGAATCATCATTCCCGATTTAGAAGAAGGAGAATATGATATAACTCTCACAAGAGAAAAAGATATCATTCATAATGGAACAATCGAATTCTTTGAATCAGCTACCAGTCAAAATATGGTCCATAGAGGAGACTTAGAACCAAAACAGGTACAATTTAAAATCAATGTCATATCCAATCACATTCATATTACAAAAGTAGATGAAGATACGAAAGAAACAGAACCACAAGGAGAGGCCTCACTAGATGGAGCTATCTATGAAATATTTAATGAAGAAGGAGAATCCATTGATAGTATTGAAATCATCAACAATCAAGGAGAAATAAAAGATATACCATTTGGTACCTACTACCTACAAGAAACAGTTCCTGGAAAAGGATATGAATTAAATAATGAAAAATATGCATTTACTCTATCAGAAGAAAATCCAAACTATGAAATAACAGTATCTAATGCAGTCATAAAGAAAAAAATAACCATACAGAAAGTATATGGAGAAGAAAACAAGATAGAACCAGAAGCCAATATTCAATTTGAAATCATCAATTCGAATAATGAAGTAATCGAAACCGTTGAAACAAATGAGCAAGGAGAAGTAGAAATCACATTACCATATGGTACCTATACCATCAAACAAGTAAACACAACCGACGGATATCAAATAATAGAACCATTTCAAATAACAATAACAAATCAAGAAGAAGAAACAATTACCCTACATGATTACAAAATCCCTGTTCCCAATACAAAAAAGGAAAGAAATCTATTAGAAATCATCATCCAATTCATTAGGATGATTCTATGTTAAAGAAAGTATTTCTAATACTGGTTTTATGCACAACTCTTCTTTCAGTCTCAACCATTATGAAAATAGGAAACAAAGAAAGGATAGTTTTTAATATACCGATTACAAGTCCTATCAAAGTATCCAAAACAAATACCATTCAAGTAGAAAAACCGATTGGTAATATTAAAATACCGAAGATAGGATTAGAAAAACCATTATATACAATCGATAGTGAAAAGAACAATGTAGAAGAAAACGTTACGATTTTAAAAGAATCAATGAATCCAAAAGAAGAAAATAGCATTGTATTTATCGCAGCTCATTCAGGAACATCCGAAGTATCTTACTTCAACAATCTAGATCAATTAGATATCAATGATGAAATAGAGTTCCAATATGAAAACAATACCTATACATATCAAATTACCCATATATGGGAACAAACAAAAGATGGATATATTCGAGGAAGAAGAGAAAATAAAAGACAACTTGTCCTAACAACCTGCTGTCCACAAAAAGATAATTGCCAATTAATCATTAACAGTATAGAAAAAGAGTCTTAATTAAGACTCTTTTTGAATGATAGAAATTGCTTTTTGTAATTGAGAATCATTTTCATCTGTACGATCAACATAGTATTGTGGAGACTGCTCTACTAAAATATCTGGAACAAGTCCCTTCTCACTGATCACTTTACCACTAGGAGTTAACCATCTTTCAATTGAAAATTTAATACTACTTCCACTATTCAAAGTAAGAGATTTTTGAACTTGGCTCTTACCATAACTATTAACTCCAACAACATGATAATTTTTATAATTTTCTTGAAAACTAGCAACCAATACTTCTGCAGAAGATGCAGTATCTTGATTCATTAAAATGACAATTGGATAATCACGTTTCTCAGAAGTTGTAGAATAAACCTTGGTTCTTTTTCCATTACTTTCTGTTTGAAATAATAATGTTTTCTTGTCAAAGAATAAACTCAAAATATTTCTTGCTTGTGCAAGATGACCTCCTGGATTATCACGGACATCTATAATAAGAGAATCTATTTTTTGTTTTTCCAAATCTTTCAACGCATTTTGAAATTGAGTAAAAGCATGAGAAGAAAAGATTGTTAGATGAATATACCCTATTTTATGATGACCTTGTTCTATCAATCGATAGGAAACATCCTCTACCTCAATGATTTGTCTCATAACAAGTAACGTATCTTCTTTACCATCTCTTAAGATGGTAACACGAACAGTGGATCCTACTTTACCAGTAACTAATTTACTAAGTTCTCCTGCATATAAATTCTTACAACTAACGCCATCAATACTAAGAATCGTATCTCCCACATGAATACCTGCTTTTTCCGCAGGACCATCTTTTACAAGAGAAATAACATGATTGTATTCATCTTTAAACTCAACCGTAACCCCAATTCCTACATATTCTCCATCAACGGATTCATTAAAAGAACTCGTAGAATCTTTATCTAAAAATTGAGAATAAGGATCTTCTAAAGAAGACATCATTCCTTTAATAGCAGATTCTGATAACTTTTCCTCGTCTAAATCTTCATAGTAATTATCTACAATATTATTATAAATACTAACAATCTCACCCAAATTCGTATCAGAACGAACACGACTAAGATTACTATTACCATAAGTAATTAAATATCCAATAATCACACCGAATACAACAGCAATCACAACAAGAACAATGACTTCCATAATAGAAAATTTAGCATCACTCTCTAAACTTCTCTGAAGATCATTGACTAGGTTTTTCTTTTTCTTCTTATGTTTCTTCTTTTTCTTCTTTTTTTCCATAAGACACCTCATAGCAAAAAAGACATAAAGTCTTTTTATTCTAAATATCCAACAACTTGATCTTTACCTTCAATATACTCAGATACAGCCCCATCTTTCAAATGAATTAAAGTAGGTCCATTAATCTTTAATTCTGATACATTAGAAACAGAAGAATTACTTTCTTCTGAAATGTAACCCTTATTAAAAGAACTACTCATATCAACAGTATAAATCGTTAAGTGTTCTTCTTTAGAACGATAACCAGAAACAGCTAAACTTAAAGAAGATAATACTTCTGCATCTTCACGATCATAGTAAACAACTAAGTATTCTTTTTCAGGCATTGAAAAACTTCTTCCAGCCATAATATCGGTATAAGATATAGTTCCATCTCCAGAAGGTTTATTAGGAGTAATACGTTCTCCACGGTTTGTTAAATATAAGGTTAATAAATAAAAAGCAAGGAAGAAAACAAGGATTCCTCCAACAACCCAAATGATGTTTTTAAAATCTGTTTTGAATTCTCCCACTTCTTCTATCTTCTTTGCTTGTTCTAAAACCTCTTTATTCTTCTTTGTATTTGTTTTACGAATTGTTTTTTTGTTTGACATAAATACCACCTAGATATTATTATAACACACAACTGTTTGAATCAAAATAAAATAGTACAACAAAAAAGAGAGCTAAGCTCTCTATTTTTTCTCTGTGATAACAATCTTAATCTTCTTAGTTTTAGAAGAATAAGCAAGTTTCAAATCAGAACCCGTAACGGTAACTTCTACTTCATGAGTACCAACTTTATAGTTCTTCAAATCAACATAAGCAGTAATATCCGTTTCTTTAATGTTTTCTAAAGCTTCTTCACTACCACTAACAACAACGGTTACCTTACGATCTTCTTCACTACTAGCTTGAACAACTAATCCATCAGCAAGATTACGATAAGATACTGCAATATCTTTAAATTCTTTTGTAGTAGCATTATCAATTGTAACCTTAACGGACATTGTCTTAGAACTTAATTCTGTAATACCTTTAGGTTTCTTTAATGTTACGTTATAATCTTTATCTTTTTCAAGACCATTAACATCAATTTCTACATCTAATTGTTGAATCTCATCAATAGCAGCTTGTTCTCCATAAACCGTAATCTTCGTTACACTTGGTGTAATAGATTGAATAGATTTACCAAATGCTAAGTCTCCAATAGGAACAACACGAATTGGAATTTCCTTACTTGGTGATGTAATCGTAACATTAGCAGCAATTGCTTTTGGTACAATCTCTACATCCATAATCTTACCATCACTATCATAAGCTACAAGTGGAATATCTTTAACATTAATATCTCCTGCTTTTGGATTAGGAATATTATTAACATCCAATAAAGCTCTAACGTTAGCAACTTGATCTAACTTATATTTAGCACCCTTAATAATAACTTCAGAACGATCAAGTTCTACATTACTAATATATAGTTTTGTATCTAATTTATCTTGATTCAAGATATCATATGTAAGGGTTCTTGTTTCACTTTCTTTCTCATAGATCGTTACATTAACCGTAGAAGGATCCAATTTATAATCCAATGATTTTAATCTTTGATTATATTTTAATGTTACTTTATGAGTACCAGGTTTTAATCCGGTTAAATCAACAGTAACACCTTTAGAAGGAGATTGTTTAGCAAGGAAGATATGTCTTCTTTGACCAATTAAAGTAATATCAACCTTTTCAGGTAAACCTTCTACAACATAACTCTCTTCATTATAAACAGCCGTAACTGTTTGGTCATATAATATTTCTGCATATTGATCAATCATAACATTGGATTCATTATCAATAAACAGGAATACAATAAATGCAAGTAATAAACTGATGATCAATAAAGTTGACTTTTTACTGGCAAGACGATCAATCCCTTTAGCCAAATTCTTTGATACATCCATTACTTTCAAAATAACACGCGTAATCGGAGTAATTAATACCTTATCAAATACCATTCCAATACGACGAAATAGTTTTCCAAAAAATCTACTTACTTTCTTCATATGGCTCTTCCTCATTTACTTCTTCGTCTTCATTGTATTCGATATCTTGTTTAGGTCTTAACTCATCAATTAACATCATACGTACATCATCAAGAGTTAAGTTATATAACATCTCTCCCTTTAATGCAATAGATACTCTACCTGTTTCTTCAGAAACAACAATACAAATCGCATCTGTCTCTTCTGCTAAACCTAAGGCAGCTCTATGTCTAGTACCTAAACGTCTATTTAATTTTGGACTGTTACTTGTTGGGAAAACTGCTCCTGCACAAGTAATTCTATCTCCTTGAATAATAACACCACCATCATGTAATGGATTACCTTCATAGAAAATAGCAATCAATAAGTCACTTGATAAATCAGCATATAATTTTTTAGCTTTATCAATATAGTTACCTAAACTAACATCTCTTTCAATAACAATTAATGCTCCAATTCTTTCTTTTCTCAAATAATCAATCGCATTAATCATTTCATAAACCAAATGCTCTCGCTCATCAACCGTTAAGACTTTATGTCTTCCCAGTAATTGATTACGTCCTAATTGTTCCAAAATCGTACGAATTTCTGGTTGGAAAATTACGATTAAAGCAATAGGTCCCCATTGAATAATATAGTCTAATAAATATCCTACTGTAATAAAGTGGAATATTTGACTAATAATCTTCAAAATAATAATAAATACTAATCCCTTAAAAATTAAGGATAATTTAACATTGTTTTTAATGTTCTTTAAAATAAAATAGAAAATTAACCAAACTAAAGTGATATCTACTATTTTACGAAGTACAGTTAATACATCTGTCCATGTTATATACATCTCGTCATCTCCTTATTTTGAATCCCCATACCTATTAATATGATATCATTTTCTAAGTAATTTATCAACCAACAACCAAGAAAAAAGAGCAATTAATTTTTGTGCATTGCTCTTTTTGCTCTTTCATCTTTCGTCTTAATTTTAACGACTTTATTTATAACATCCGCATCATGAATTTGAGTCTCATAAATTTTTTCTATAACAGTTAAATCTACTTTCTTGGTTCCCTTATCAGCATTTTTTAATTGTAATCTAAGTCGATCACCTAAATAATAGTTTTGTTCTCCATCAAGAGAAACCAAAGAATAGCTTTCTTCACTGTGAACATAATCACCTTTTAAATCACGTACACGAACAGTACCTTCCGCTAAATTATCAAATTGAACAACCATACATTCATTAGATAATCCAATAACGGTAGCTTCAAACTCTTCTCCAATATGATGAGACATCATCTCAGCAAACTGCATGCGGAATGTTTCCTTTTCTAATTCATCAGCAACTCTTTCTGTATGAGTTACTCTCTCCGCAATCTCAGGTAATCTAGAAGACCATTTCTTTCTCATTCTATATCCAGGATCTGGATTAAAAATACAATCCCAAGATATATTCTGATTCGTTTTATCACCATATCTTCTAGCAGGAGAAGTACCTTGGATATATTCTTCTTCAGCCAATCCATCATGTCCAAGATTTTCTGCACTATATTTAGCACGAGACTGTGTTTTGATTAATTCTGTTAATAGGAAGCTAGATAGTCTTCCACAACCAGAAACATGAGCAATTAGTTTTTGGAAAGCCTTATGATTGGCTGCTAACTCGTCTGCACTATAACCATTAAATGGAATACCAAGAGCTTCCAACATTTGTAAATATTTTCCTAATTTGTCTACATTTGGTGGTTCATGAACACGATACAAACAAGGAACTCCCAATTTTTTGAAGTATTTAGCTCTCGTAACATTGGCAATTAACATAAACTCTTCAATCAAGTTTTCTGCAATATCTTGTTGGCGGACTCCTACATCTAACATATGACCATTTGGTCCATAGATTCCAACAGGTTCTGGTCGATCAAATTCATAGGCTCCTTTTTTAATTCGATTATCATGAAGAACATGAGCTAAATTTCTCATAACATGTAATGATTTTTCAAAAGATTGATACTCTGGAGGTATTTCTCCACCCTTTAAGATTTGATTAACCGTATCATAATTCATTTTTAAGTTAGAATGTGTAACCGTAGGAACATATCGATAATCAACAACTTTTCCTTCCGGATTAATTTCAATAATATCAGAAATCGTTAAACGATCTTTTTTCTCTTCTAAAGAACCAATTTGGTTCGCAATTTTACGTGGATAATTTGGGAAAACAATTCCACCAGGATAGTAACTATTTCCCTTACGGAATCCATCTCGATCAAGAGGGGATCCATAAGGAACAAGAGTAGGAATATCGATAATATCTACTTCTAAAACATAGTTTCCTTTTTCATTTATATAACAACTAATGGCATCATCCATATCTTTCGTCGTGACACCATCCAAAGTAATCGTCTCATTTTGTGTATGGTCTTCTCTTCCAATACGATCAGCATCTCTTACCTCATCTGGTAAATGCTCTACCTGCTCTAAAGATTCATTACTAAACTCATTATCAACACCTAATTTAAATGCTTCCCATAAGATATCTTCGTTTGGATCATCCTTATGATTAAATACTCTAACAATAGAAGCCGTATAAAAATTAGGGCCTGTTTGTTCATCTAAGGAAACAGCAACTCTTTGTCCGACAATTGCCTCACCCTTGATAGCAATGGTAATAGCCTGCTTCTTCTTATCAATAGGTCGAAGATAATAGCAACCACCTATACTATAAACCTCACCAGGTACATATTCTAAATTACGATCTAAAATATCCACTACTTTGATACCTTGATTTCCACCAATATCAATTAATACAAAATCTCCATCAACGGCACCATTTGCATTTTCTTTATGGATATCATACTTCTCCGCATTAACAACTAATTGACCTTCACGATCAACATAGGAAGTAGTAACAGATACCTTACCGGCACCATCACGATTTCCATAAAATCTTCCTCTACGGAAAGATGTCTTATAAAAAGCAATGTAATTATTAGATGGTGTTTTATAAACTTCATATTTTAAAACACCCTCTTCTAATACTTTTAATACTTCCGCCTTCTCTTCATCAGTTAAAAAAACTTCTCGATTTAATTCTTCCGATTTGATACGCTCGATTCGAGACACAATTTTTTCAAAACTGGCAGGCTTCTTCTCCTTTTTTAATGCTAGATCTACGTAATTCTTCAACAAAATCATCCCCATCATTAATAACTTAACACAAAACCTATGAAAAAAAAAGACTTTTAAGCCTTTTTTAAACCCTTCTAACCGTAAGAATATGAGTTCCAGATCCATTTAACCAGAAATTAACATCACTAACGATTACGCCAGTTCCCGAATTAGCAGCATGAATCATTTGACCATTTCCTACATATAAAGCAGAGTGAGTTGGAGCACCATCATAATATCCCCAAATCAAAATATCTCCTGGTTGAGCATCAGCATAGCTAACACCCGTTCCAACATATTGTTGTGAATAACTACTTCTCGTAATAGAAGTTCCAACACAAGAATATACATAAGATACAAATCCACTACAATCAAATCCATAAGGACCTGCAGAATTAGCTATATAAGGCATTCCTAATAAGGAATAAGCAATAGAAACAACATCATTTCCTTGTGGATTTGCAGCTACCCCATAATGAACTGGATAATAAACAGGCTTTTCTTCTACATCCAAACGGAATGTTTGAGTAGCCTTATTTCCAGAAGCATCTACAGCTACAACTGTAATATCATGAGATCCAACAGCCGTAATATCCCCTTCATAAGAAAGATTATAATACTTCAATCCACTTTCAGGAGCTGTATCCGTATATTCTAAATCCCCATCAATTTCATCATTTACAGAATGAATATTCTCTTTCAAGTCATAATAATCACCTTCTGTAATAGATACTGTTTCATTTTTTAATGAAATAACAGGGGAAACAGAATCCACCACAGAAACTAGGACAGGTACATCTTTGACCATATTATCTTTTTTAACCTCAAGAATGACTTCTTGAACACCAACTACGCTTGTATCAATATCCTGCTTAACAGAGATAATTTTGCCATCAACCTTTTTAATCAACTTCTTAATATCATACTTATCACTACCATAATTAACAGTTGCATTTTTCTTTAAAACAACCTTAATACTTTGAAAAGTAGAATAATTACGATATGCAGAACAACTGATTATCATTATAAATGATAATACCACCAATAAAAAAGCGCGAAGTATCTTTTTTACCGAGGGTCTATCAACACTTTTCATACAATATCCTCCCTGATAAGTGATTATAGTAGCATAATTAAAAAAGAAAGTCAAAAGCAACAAAAAAAGATGATATAATCATCTTTTATAGCGCGTAAATAAATAAGGAATAAAACTAAGGTTGAGAAGGTAAATTAATATCTAAAGCATTAATTAGTTCAAGCATCTCTTCTTCTTCAATATCATATTCCTTAGAAACACTCTTAAGATTATCAATAAAATCTTTTTGATTTGCTAAAAAATTGGTAAGATTTTTATCTAGTTTCTCGAAACCAGTACCATATTTCTTTGCAACAGGAGCCTCCCAAAAGTCAGGAACTTTTGCACCATCAGCAGAAATAGCTTGATGCAATGCTTCAAAATCAGAATATATAGCTAATGCACGTGCAATAATATTAGCAACATTAGCAGTATCAATATGTGTAAATTTTTCAGCCATAAAAACAACTCCTTTTAAAATTTGACCATTTTATCTAATGCCGTTTTTTTAGCATTAAAATACTCAGACTCACATTCACTAATAAATCGAATATGTTTTTCCATTTGATCTTGAATTATTTGTGCAGATGCAAGAAACTTAGTAAAGTTACCTAAAAAAGCTTTTTCTTCAGGGTCTTGCCATGCGCCATTAGGTAAAGACTTCATTAAATCATCTAATGCTTTAGATGCACTATCAATTTTTGCTTTATTTGTAGTTAAATTCCCAGAATAATTACTCATTCCAGATAAACTAACACGAATCATAATTAATCCTCCTCACCGTATCAAAAAAGAGCACATGGAAACATGTGCATATATTTTTTTATGCCATTGTAGTAGGAACATGACTTTCAATTGCTTTTAATAAAGCATCTTCTTCTTCATCATATTCATTACCAGTTTGAGATAATGAATTAGCAAGATCTTCTAATGAAGAGCATGCTTTCTTAAATTGTTCTTCATCAACAGCAACTAACTTACTGTTAATTGCAGCACCAATTTTAGTACCAGTTCCACCAACTGCACTAATAGCAGCTTCTCCAGCAGCTTTTGTATTACTAATAGCTTCATTTAAAGCAGCTAAACATGTTTTAATATCAGTAGCACCTTGATTTAAAGACTCAGTTGATACATTAATATCTCCAGTTTGCATAATTTTAATCACTTCTTTCTATATTATTTTTATTTTTATAAACGAGTTACTGTTTCACTAGCACTAGTATTGTAAATATTCTTAACTCTAGAATTAATACTTGCTTGACTCTCTTCTGCTTTGTTAGCAACTTTTCCTAATAATTCATTATTAGATCCAAGGTTTTGAGAAACTTTATTAAATTGATTTTTAGCTTCATTAATAACATCTCTCCAAGATTCTCCAGCTCGGTCCTCCCAATGAATATTAGTTAGTGCAGTGTACAATTGATTTAATGTTTGATCATAAGATGCCTTTGCTGCAGCATAGTTTTTTGCAGAACTAATTAAATTCTCATTTTGAATAACAAACATATATTATCCCTCCTATTTTAATTATAACAGTTCCCAGTTAATTGTCAAAAGATATACAGTCTTTTTTCAATTACTTTACACATTGGAACACATTACCTATTATTATTTGTCAATTCCAATATCTTGAAGCCATTCTCTGTTTAGTAAAGATCCATCGTTAGCAGTAAATCCATCTTCTACTAATTCTTCATTTTCTACTGAACCATCTGATCCTTGAACAGTGACTTCCATATCATCATTGAAATCATCATTACTATCATCAAAGTATTCTTCCATAGAAATACCTGAATAAGTAAAGTCAGCATCATCAACATTTTCAAAACTTTGATTGATAATGTTGTACATATTATATTCGTCAATTGCATTCTTACCATCGATAATCATTGTTACGAATAATAAGTAATCAACAACTTTTCCATTTGCATCAATCATACCGTAACCATAAAGTTTAAGTAATTCTTCATCACAAATTGGATTACTATCGATAGCTTTTTCAATTTTCTTAGAATGAGCTTTAATCTCACTAGTTGGAATCTTAAATTTAGAATTCTTGAATGTTTCAATTTCATCTTCAGAGAATCCAACTTTCTTCATTAATTTAGTAATAACTGCTTGATAATCAGGACCTAATGCAATCCAATCTTCTGGAGTAAATCTTAATGAACTTAACTTCTTACCAGCTAAGATTCCACCTCCAGCAGCAGCTCCACCAGCAGCTAAGCTAGCAGCAGCAATGATTCCTGCACTTGCTTTGTTAGTACTAATTTCTCCAGTACTAGATTCTGAATTATTATAAGGAATAATTCCAGATGCAAGTTTTGCAGCACCCTTACTAATAGCATCTACAACTCCGTTTCCAGCAGCTGTAAGTCCTTCTTTAAGGGAAGCAGCAGCTCCAGTAGCAGCATTTCCACCGGCTCCGCCTAAAGTACCATCAGTTCCTCCCATTCCTGGAAGTCCTCCTCCAATACTTTCTCCTTCTTCTTCACCAGTAGGTTGACCACCAGTTCCTGGATCTGTTTCTCCACCAGTTCCTGGATTTCCACCAGTTCCTGGATCCGTTCCTCCTTGAGGAGTAGCTAATGCAGTTTTAATTCCTTCAAGAGTTGTATTAAATTCTTCTTCTGTCATTGTGCCAGCTTGTAATTTTGAAATAGCATCATTTAATGTTGTAACAGCAGCACCATAAGCTTCAGCACTGATTGTTCTATTATTTAATCCATCAATCATACTATTCAATTGATCCATTGCAGCAGTATAAGCAGTTTCGCTCATCTTACCACTTGTTAATCCTTTTAGAGAAGCATTCATAGAATCGATTGTAGCAGCATAAGTAGCATTATCAATCTTTCTATTTGCTAATCCCTTTAATGCATTATCATATGTTCCTAAAGCTTTGTCATATGTTTCACCATTAATCTTACCTTCTGTTAACGCCTTAGCAGCATCAGATAAGTGATCCATAGCTTTACCATATGTATCTCCATCCATCTTATTAAGAGCGAGAGAACTCATTGTTTCATCCGTAGAATCTAACATCTTATTAAATTGAGCTTCAGTCATCTTATCTTTAGAAATAGCATCCATAGCAGAATCTATAGAACCGATTGTCTTAGCATAAGCATCTTCACTCATCTTACCAGAGTTAACTAAACTCATGGCACGTTTCATTTCATCAACAACCTTAGAGTATGTTTCTTCACTAATCTTACCAGCTTTTAATAAATCCATAGCTGTATCTAAAGAATCAATAGAACTCATATATGTCTTATCAGAAATCTTGTTGGCTTTTAATAATGCGATAGCAGCAGTAATAGCATTGATAGTCTTTTGATAAGTCTTATCATTCATATTCTTAGACTTCTTCATGTCTTCTGCTTTCTTCATAGCAGCAACCGTCTTCTCATAAGACTCATCGCTCATTTGTTCTGGTCTTTCGAAGTCACCCTTCTTCTCAGGGTTTTCTGGATTTCCACCAGGTCCACCTGGACCTCCAGGACCACCACTTCTTTGAGCGTCATCAGCATCAGGAACTTCCTTATCATTTACTGCTTCAGCTTGTGAAATATAAGTCTTAGCAGCTTCAAATTCTGATTCTGCATCTTTTAAAGCTTCGGTAACATACTTAGAAAGATCACTAAAATAAGTATCAATACCATATTTAGCAGCATTACCTGGTGGAGTTATATTACCAAATGTAGTAATCATAGACTCACACATATCTTCCATTTGTGCTACCGCCGCACGCGCTAATTCTGGATCAAAATTTAAATCATTCTTACCATTCATATTCTTAGTCGAATAGACAAGTTCGACTAACACCTCTTTTCATTTCTAAGCAAGAAGTAGTCCATCTCTTCCTGCAAATAATCTTATAAAGAGCATAGGCAACTCTTTATTGTCCACTATCACGCAATAAAAACTACCTAGATAATAGACACCTACTCTATAATATATTTT
>ODAJ011704299.1_pt1 | contig 16022 bp, 8 predicted proteins | sample 1539241 | NCBI WGS metagenome assembly ODAJ01 (sample SAMN02144231, study PRJEB22623) | gut metagenome | biome: sheep rumen | host: Ovis aries | place: New Zealand
TATTGCTGGTAAGCCCGGATTTTGGGCTAAATCAGAACATGATATTGAACAGGCACTTATTGAGGCGTGTAGCCGACATTTTTCTTAATTATACAAACTCCATTTCTGGAGTTGTAAAACTCTAATGAAAGGAGTGGTGAAAAAGTATGCCTGATTTTAACGCAACAATAAATCTTGATGTACAAGACCAACAGTTGACAAGCGTTGAACAACGATTGGATGCTTTGAATGGCAAGCGAGTTTCAGTTGACCTTGATATGCAAGGTATGGCAAATATTCAAAACCAACTGAACCAGCTTAATAACTTCAAGATTGACAAAATAAATCTCAACACTGGAAACATCGTTCAGGTAGTACAAAGAGCCGGACAAAATGCTGGTAGGTCATTTACAAATGGTTTCAACCAAGGAATAAATGATCTTGGTATGCAAAAATTGCACACTGGTATATCTGAACTCGAAACCAAATTCGCTTCTCTTGGACAAACTGGAAGTAGTTTTGCTGCACAACTATCAAACATAAGATCACAGATAGAGAATTTTGATAGGAATGCTACGCCAAGGGAGCAGATGCGTAATTTCCAAAATCTTGAACAAGAACTTGCGAGATTAAATTTAAAGTATAGAGAATTAAATGCGGAAGTCAAAAATTCGACTCAAACAATGTCTGTAATGTCTGGACGTAATATTCTTGGCAATCAAATACAGACATGGATGAATCAAAATACGAAAGCTGCAAAGGTTTATGCTACTCAACTACAACAGCTTCAACAAAAACTTCAACAAGTTACTTCCGCTTCTGAATTAAAAAACCTAAGAACACAATTTAGCGAACTAAAAACATTGGCTTCTGCGGAAGGGAACACTGGCAGAGGTTTCTTAGGAACATTATTCAATAATATTGGAAAGATAAGTCCACTATTCGGAATGGGTGCTTTGATCTCTACTGGAATACGTGGAATTAAAGATATGTACAATAGTGTTGTGGAATTAGACACCGCTTTAGTTGATCTGAAGAAAACCACAACCATGAGTTCTGGTGAACTTGAAGCGTTCTATCAAGACTCAAACAATGTAGCAAAACAATTAGGTGTCTCTACGGCTGAAATTATAAATCAGGCTTCTGCATGGTCAAGGCTTGGTTATAGTTCAAAAGAACAAGCTACTCAAATGGCTAAGTTAAGTTCGCAGTTTGCAGCGATTTCTCCGGGAATGGACACGGATCAAGCGACTGACGGGCTTGTGAGCGTAATGAAAGCCTTTGACGTAGATGTTGATAATGTACTCGATGGAGTAATGTCAAAAATTAACCAGATCGGGAACACTGCAGCGACATCAAATCTGGAGATTGTAGAAATGCTACAGAGAAGTTCTTCGGCTATGGCTGAAGCCAACAACTCGTTAGACGAGACTATCGCTTTGGAAACTGCTGCCGTGGAAATTACACGGGATGCAGCGTCCGTTGGAACAGCCTACAAGACAAAAATTTTTAACTGTCTTTATGTACAGAAATGTGCATAGTGAACATATTTAATTGCAAGTAAAATGTAAAGCCTTACACCACAATAGTGGAGAAATCACATTATGACGGTGCGAAAGCAGAAAAAACGTAAGGATGGCATATGGTCAAAAACCTAAGTGCTATAACAATCATAGTTTTGCAGCGAAGTACCCTAACGTTATTTCAGAACATGAAACAGATAAGTCGAGGGTAAACGTTCAACGATCATCCCCATGTCGGGTTGCAGACTTGTGAATAAAGGTGGAAATCCTGAATAACTGCAACAATAGGAGTACGGCATAATCGCTAAATAATGTCGGTGAAAATCCGTTAAATGGAAAAGGTATGACTGCTGGTATTATTACCGTGGTTAAAACATGATCTACTCTCATGCGAAGGTATGAGTATTGCTAATCATAATGTTTTATATTGAAAATAAATAAATACACAGAAGAAGATTACAAAGATAAATGTAATCAGTTAAATTTAAGATATATTGGAAACCACAAACACCCACATAAAGGAACAATGATTGATTTTTTATGTCCTATCCATCTTGACAAAGGAATACAGTCGATTGATTGGAGTCATTTCAAAACATATAAAAAAGGATGTAAATATTGTACTGGAAGAAGTCGAACAACAGATGAAATTAAATCTATGGTGATAAATCCAGATGTAGAATTATTATCTGAATATACTGGCAGCGAGAATTATGTTCAATGCAAGTGTAGAAAGTGTGGACATACATGGTCTACAAAGGCAAGGGTATTAACAAGTAATGGTTCTGGTTGTCCTGAATGTGGTCGGAAAATTGTAGAAACAGCAAAAAGAAAAAGTCATGATAAATTTATTTCCGAATTGAAACAAGTCAATCCAAATATTAAAGTATTAGGTCAATATTCTAATACACATAAAAAGATTAAATGTGAATGTTTATTGGACGGTACTATTTGGTATGGATATCCAGCCAATCTATTAAATACGAGTGCAGGATGTCCTACTTGCAACATATCAATAGGCGAAAGAAAGATGATTGACATATTAAATAAGTTCGGAATCAATTATGTTCAACAATATATGATTGATGATTGTATATATGAAAGAAAATTGAAATTTGACGCATATGACATAGATCACAATATAGCATTTGAATATAATGGAGAACAACATTATAGACCTGTTGATTTCGCTAACAATGGGGAACAATGGGCGAATGAACAGTTTGAGATAACAAAGAAACGCTTTGAAACAAAAGAAAAATATTGTAAGGACAACAAGATTCCGTTAATCATCGTACCGTATTGGGAAAAGGATGACATGGAATCTTTTTTGTTTGAGAAATTAAAAGAAGTAGGAGTATTTGATTAGCAATAGGGTATGTGATAGCGATAACATATCTAATATTTAGGAGTTGCCATGCGTGTGCGTGGGTATGACGAAGAAACCCAAGGCTTCACAAATGATGTCGAAGAATTATCTGGTAAAATTGCAGACCTTACCAAAACCGCCGAAAAACCCGGTGGCATAAGTCTGTTTAAAGATGATGCAAAAACAGAGTTCAAGAGTACATATGAACTTTTAGACGAAATCAGTCAAATATATGACCAACTTTCTGACAAAAATCAAGCACAGTTGCTTGAAGCACTTGCAGGAAAACGTCAGGGTCAAATTATAGCAGCCACAATTAACAACTTTGACGCTGCGAGAAAAGCGATGGATGAAATGGCTGGCAGTGCCGGATCAGCAGACCGTGAAATGGGTATTGTGCAAGAATCCATCGAATACAAAGTCAATGCAATGAAAGAATCTTTTGTAGGAATTGCGCAGAACCTCTTCCAACGTGAAGATATTGGTATCGCCGTAACTGGTCTGACAAAAGTTCTCGAAGTAATTGATGCTTTGACTGAAAAATTAGGATTGTTTGGAACAATCGGTGCTGGTGCTGGAATTGCAGCATTTGTAAAGAACTTTGATTAAGCGAGAAATCGCACTTCCTATATTTTGAAGTGAGTCCGCTTATACCAAGGAAACAACATAATGGCGTTGTAGACAAGGTATAGGTGGTGGATGTTCTATAAAAAATCCACAATAAGGAGTAAATGCTTGAAATCCCTAAAGCTGTGTGAACTACAAAGGAATCGGCAACGATAGCCTTGAATGTGATCGAAAGATAGAAAAAATCGCACAGATGGTCTATGCTGAAAAAAAGCGTTTGTAACGTGCTACGGACTGTGATAATGGGAAACGAGCAGGACATATACTACTCTTCTCTTTTGGTTGTAGTATAAATCCTCAGAGACTACCCATCCTATAGTTATAGTCAGCCATATGATTATAGCTTTTAAAGCATAGTAAATATAGCCTTACGAATTTAGCTATATTTCATAGCCAGTATTCCGAAAGGAACGTAAGAAATTCATCGTTTAGGATAATACGAATAACCACAGTTGGCGCAACGGTTAACTGTTTTATTCGCCCCGATAAATCCAGTTAATAAAGAAAATCCACGACTGCCAGTGACAATATGTTTTGAGCCACATCTCGGACATTTTGGAGTAAGCATCTCTTCTCTCATATTTCTCAGATTTTGAATAGACGCTTGTATTTCCTCTTGTGACCGCTTTGGTTTATTTCTATTGTTTACTGTTATTTCGTGTTTTGTAAATATGATTTTTGTAGTTTTGCATTTTGCACACATTAGAGAAAAATCCAAATCTGTATCTAATTCTACGCATTCAGTTGAACCACATGAATCACATACAAAATTTTCTTTTGGTTGTATTTTATCAAAACTTATACTCTTTGAACATTTTTCACAAAATTCAATATATTCTGTCGGATTATCGACAGACCACCATTGATCTAATCCGCAATTTGGACAATTTCTATTAGCTTTAAATGACATAGGATTTACCTCCATAAATAGTCATTTATATTATATCATATATTTATTTATTTGTCACTAAAAAATATAGGAAACGTAATTCGTGATATTGGTGGATTAGCACAGTTTAAAGAAATGCTTACTCTAATGGGTGGAAATTCCTTTGGGAATATGACTCAGTTAGCAAGTATCGTCCAAGTCTTTAAGACAATGGGCGAAACTGCGCAAGGAATGACTGCTTTAAAAGAAGTAAGTACAATATTAAATACAATGGGTACTGGCAGTGCTGGTATTCAAGCTGTTGCCGCTGCTTTGCAAGGTCTATCCACTGAATCTGCTGCTGCAGTTCTTGGTATGACTGGTTTAAGCGAAGCACAAATGACCGCAGTATTTGCAGCTATGGGATTAACAGAAGCAGAAGCTGCCGAAGCTGCTGCGACTGTCGCTGCTGGTGCTGCTGCTACTGGTGCAACTGGTGGATTTGCTGCTTTAACTGCATCTGTAGTCGCTGCAACGCAAGCTGTCATGGCATTCTTACTGACTAACCCTATTGGTTGGGCGATTCTTGCCGGAGCAGCAATATTCGGCGTTACAAGGGCTGTCCAAGCACATCAAAAGTCAGTCGAAGAAGCCCGTCAAGCAGCCGAAGAAGGTGCTTCAACATTTCAGGATAGTCAAAAGAGTCTCCAAGACTATGTTACAGAAATTGAGAATCTTAAAACAAAACTCGCTGAAGGTACTCTTTCAGAAATGGAGGCTTATGAAGCCAAACAGCGATTAGCTGAAATCCAGAGTGAATTATATTCAACTTATGGAGAAGAAGCCGCTGGACTTGATCTTGTCAATGGTAAACTCGAAACTCAAATCGGACTTGTAAATCAGCTTACAAAAGCTGATGCGAATAGATATCTAAACGAAAATCGTGATGCCATAGCAGAAGCTGAAAAGAAAATGACTGAAACTATGGGTGGCGATGGGAACTGGTTTGTAGAAGCTGGTAAATCTCTTGGTGTTTCTTATGATTATCAAAGCAATGAAACATTAAAGGAGATTGCTAAGAAATACGCCGATAACATTAAAATAGATGATATGGGCGATGGTACGATTCGGTTGCGGTTTGTCGGTGATCCAACACAGGCGCAAGAAGTCTTAAACGATTTCATGACTGATGTGCGGACTGCCGAAGATGAACTTGGTGAACTTCCGGGGCTTGAATCTATGTTTGAAGGTGCTGGAACAGTTCTTTCCGAAGCCGATGAAATCATAGATAAATATTCTGCAATCTATGAAGCTGCAAAAGAAGCTAAATTGATGGCAGATGAAACATTTTATGAAGATAGTGCCGGGAATAAGGAAACTGCCGCTAAACGTTTGTCAGATTATGCCGAAGCTATTGAAGCCTATAATAAAGCAATGCTTGGCGGTAAAGAATCTGAAATTGTAGCAGCAAGAGAAACATACCAGAATATGCATGATGAAATTCATGGTATGTTAGAGTCTGATGAAGGATTTGCACAGTATACCGACAATGTTACAGAAATCGAGTCGAGTTTAGATAGTGCAACTGAACACGCCATAGAATTTAAAGAAGCATTATCTGGCGATTCTACGGATGCAACTGCACAATCTATCCGTTCTTTATCTAATGAACTGAAAGACCTCGGAATGACTAAGGGTGAGTTCTTAGATAATTACTTCTTTGATCCTGATAACCTTAATCAAGGCACGAGTGCGGTTAAAGACCTTGTTTCTGCTGCACAAGAAATGGGCTACATTTCTATGGATGCAAGTCAAGGCGAGATTGAAAGTTTCGTTGATTTCCTTGGAGATGCTGGAGTCCTTGCGCAAGATGCAGTCACGGAAACGGAAACTGCTCTTGAAGGATTAAGCGGTACACTCTCCGACCTTGATTTTGTTTTAAAAGATGATTCAGATAACGGTTTTACAAAGCGATTATCTTCATATAAAGAACAGCTTGATACGCTGAAAAATGCTTATGATTCATGGGGTAAGGGTGAACTTGGGGTCGATGCAATGGTCGAACTTCAAACACAGTTTGCTGAACTCAATGACTATGATATGAGTAATTTTGGAGTTGGACTTCAAAATGCAATGCAAAATGTAATTGGTTCTTTGGATGATGCTGGAACTAAGTTCGCAGATTTCAAAGAAAAGGTCATGGATTCAGATGAATCAGTGCAAAATGCTATAAAAGACCTTAGTGGTATTACAAGAGCAGATTTTATGAAAACGTTCCTTGACGGAGCGACAAATCAGTATTCAGAAGCAATGACTGTATTGAAGAATGCAGCAGAAGCATATGGTGTTGTTGATTCTTCAAATCAATCGAGTGTTGAAGCATTCTGTAACCAACTGATTGATTTAGGTGTTGTACAAGGAGACTTGTATGATGTAACGTCTAAATCAACAGGTATGATGAATCTGTTTGATGAAGCTATTGCAAAAGTTGGTGGCGAAAAGACCGATGCCGGACAAGCACTTGTTCGTCTCCGTGAAAATATGCTTTCAATTTACGATACCGCTTCAAAAGGTTTTACATTTAATATTGATGCGGAAGTTTCAGATTTTGGAAATCTGTATAGCGCACTTCAAGAATCATACTCAGGTAAAGGCTTATCTTCTGGTGCTATTGATAACATTAAGAAGATGTACGGTGGTCTGGAAGGATTTAACGCTGACAAACTGTTTGAACGCACCGCTAACGGTGTTCACTTAAACGAAGAAGCCTTAAAGTCATTACAGACACAGTATGAGAACTTAAAGAAACAGAGTTTCGCAAATGAGTTATCAAATCTGTCAAGCGAATATGAGACAAGCCGACAACGTGCAGAAGAACTAAAATCTGCAACAGAGGGGCTTTCACAGGCTGAAATTGATGCACAACTTGCATCAGAAGGTCTGCGACCAGTTAGTTCTATTTTGGATGATATCTCTAATGTTGAACTGCTGATTGCTGAATTTGATGGACTGACTTCTGCTTATAATAAATGGCAGCAAGCACAAAGTGCTGGAAATGAAAGAGACTCTTTCGAGAGTGTAGCCAAAGGTTACGAAGAAATGCAAAAAGTATTGGATCAAGGTTGGTACGGTGATGAATCACTGAACGGATATCTTGACTTAATGCTTAGTGCTTCTCAAAGAACTGGTGATGCTGTTGCCGATTTTGAGAAACTTGGTCAAACGATAGAGGGTACTGGACATAGCCTTAAAGATTACTTTACCTTTGAGGACGGAAACCTTGTATCTGACGGTCTGTTTAATTTCTTGGACGATGTTAATGCGAAAATGGGTGACAGTTTCGCAACCATTGACGAGAACGGACAATATGCATTCGATTTTACGGGCGAAAAACTTCAACAAGTAGCGGAAGAATTTGGTACTACAACTGAATTTATACAGTTAATGGAACGTGCAATGATTGACGCTGGCATGGCTGTTGAAATGAGTAGTTCCGAATTTGAAACCATGAAAGAAGCCCTTGGAGATTTGCAATCACAAGGTAAAATTTCACCAGAAATTGATTTAGACATAGATACTGCTACTGCTTCTTTGGAAGATATTGATAATCTTATCGAACAACTGAATGAACAGAAAGCAGAAATAGAAGTTAATTCTGATGGATCAGAAGAAACGAAGCAAACTCTTGAAACACTTGATCGCACGATAAATAGTCTTAACGGTCAAAAGGTTACAAAGTCTATTCAAGTTGCTATTGAAAATGGTTCATCTATTGATGAACTTATGTCAATGGACAATAAGACTCTTGCTGCTACTCTGAATATTGATGATTCACAAGTAGATTCTGCAAGGCAGCAACTTGAAGCATTGAACGGCGCAACAGAAGAAACTACTGTTACTGTAACTTTGGATTCTTCACAATTTGAAGCACTGACGGACACTTCGCAAACAGTAACCGTAACGTATTCCGTAGACTCTCCTGAAGCACCGACTTACGAAGATCAAAACCCGAAAGTAACTTATAGCATTGATGCTCCAGAAGCACCAAAATATCCAGATCAAAACCCTAATGTAACATATCATTTGTATGCTCCTGCAGAGCCTACTTATAATAATATAAGTAGGACAGTTACATATACAATTAAAACTGTTGGAAGTCCTCCAAGTGGCGGTGGTGGTGCTGCTGGCACTGCTCATTCGAGGGGAACTGCTCATGTTGGTCGTGCGTATGCTCATGGAGATTGGGGAACAAAAACTGGTGGAGTTGCCCTTGGTGGAGAATTAGGTCAAGAACTAATTGTTCGAGATGGTAAGTTCTTCACTATTGGAGATGATGCAGCAGAATTTTTCAAGTATAAAAAAGATGATATAATCTTTAACGCCGAACAGACGAAGCAGATATTTGAAAAAGGGAAAATCACAACCGGGAATAGACGTGGAACTGCTCTTGTCAGCGGTACTGCATTTGATTCTGGTTCTGGTGGGCGAAGAAGAAATAGTTCTGGCGGTGGTTCTGGCTCTGGTGGTGGAGGATCATCTGGTGGCGGTTCTGGCGGCGGTTCTGGCTCTGGTGGTGGAGGTGGAAACAATAATTCTTCCTCTGACGATAAAAAGAAAGACCCAGAAAGAATAGATTGGATTGCCGTTGCACTTGATCGTGCGGAACGTGCAGTTAAGCACTTAAAAACTCTTGCAGATAGTGTTTATCGCTCTTTTAGTAGTAGAAACAAAAATCTTGCCAAAGAAATAAAAAGTGTAACATCAGAAATTAAACTGCAACAAAAGGCTCAAAAAAGATATCGAAAAGAATTTAATGCTGTCGTAAAAGAAAATGGTTTATCATCTAATATTGTTAAAAAGATTAAAGATGGAAGTATCAACATTAAAAAATATGATGAAGATACACAAAAAGCTATTAGTGAAGCGAAGAAATTCTGGGATGCTTCGTTAGATTGCAAAGATGCAATAGATGAACTTAACGAGTCTTTATCTGATCTTTATAAACAACAATTTGAGTTAATTATTACTAAATGGGAGAAAGCCCTTCAAAATCTACAACATACTGCTGAACGAGTACAATCACGTATTGACAATAGGACTGCTTATGCAAGCGACTATGTAGGATATGGAGAAACTCGAAGTGCAGCAACGGCAAATATCAAGGACTATCGAAGCCTTGTAAATAATGCCGTAAGTCAGCGTACAAAGCGACAGTCTGAACTTGCCGCACTAAATAAAGACCTTAATAGTAAGGTAAAGTCTGGTAAGATTAAAAAGGGTTCAGAAGCATACTATGATATGCTGAAAGAAATTCAAGAAGTAGAAAATGAAATTGATACATTAAATGGGAATATCATTGATTATTCTAATTCTATTTCTGAACAATATAAAAATATTTTTGATTCTTGGTCTGACCAATATGAATCAAAACTTCAACTTTTAGAACATACATCTAATGAGATCAATAATGCTCTTGACTTGGCAGAAGAAAAAGGTCGGCTTGGTGCAACAAAATATTACTCCGATTTGAAATCACTCGAACAGAAGAATATTAAAACCATGACCGAAGAGCGTGAAAAACTTCAAGCTGCACTATATAACGCTCTTGCCAGTGGAGAGATTAAAAAAGGTTCGCAAGCATATTATGATATGCAAACTGCCATTAACGGTGTTACTGAATCCTTACAAAAATCTCAATTAGAAGTAGCAAGATTAAATAACGAGATTCGTCAAGTAAGATGGGATAATTTTGATTATCTTGAAGATAGAATATCTCGTGTTACGTCTGAAGCAGATTTCTTGATAAAGTTGCTTGAGAATGATAAGCATTTTGAAAAGAATGGACAACTTACAAATGCCGGAATGTCAGAAATGGGTTTGCATGGTGTAAATTACAATGTTTACATGAAACAAGCCGATGATTATGCAAAACAAATCAAGAAAATCAACAAACAGATTGCGAAAGACCCGGCAGATACAGAACTTGTAAGAAGAAAAGAAGAACTGATTGATGCACAGCAGAAATCTATTCTTGCTGCAGAAGATGAAAAAGTTGCGATCAAAAACCTCGTTAAAGAAGGTATTGATACAGAAATTAAGGCTCTTAAAGAGTTAATTAGTAATTATAAAGATAGTCTTGATTCTCAAAAAGACCTTTATGATTATCAGAAAAAAGTTGAAGAACAAACAAAGAATATTGCGATATTGCAAAAACAGCTTGGTGCGTATTCTGGTGATGTGTCAGAAGAAACAAAGGCACAAATTCAGAGGATCAAAGTCGAACTTGAAAACGCACAAGAAGATTTGGAAGAAACAGAAACAGATCGTCTTATTTCTGAACAAAAGAAAATGCTTGATGATCTGGCAAACGAGTATGAAACTGTTTTAAATACTCGTCTTGATGATCTTGATGCTCTTGTACGTGATATGATTGCACAGGTTAATACCAATGCTGGCGATATTAGTAGTACACTTTCTAAAACTGCTGATGATGTTGGATATACATTGTCTGGAGCAATGGATGAAATCTGGAATAAGTATGTTGCAAATCAAGCCGAATACAAAGGTGTCATTACAATGTACGGTGACGATTTCAAAACACGTTGGACTTCTACAAATTCTGCATTAAGTAATATTCATAACATAGTAACGGCTATGCAACAGGCAGCAGCAGCCGAAGCAGCAGCGGCAGCAGCCGAACGTCAAGCCGAAGCAGATGCAAAGAAGGAAGCAGAAGCTAAAGCACAAGACAAGGCAGCCACTAAAAAAGATACAAAAAAAGAAGCAAAGAAAGCTACTACGACCACCACAAAGAAAACAGCTAAAAAAGGTACAACGACTAAAAAGAAAACTACAACCACAACAAAAAAAACAGCTAAGAAAAGTACGACTACGAAGAAAAAGGCAACATTAACAAATGATGTCAAAATGCACGTAGCTGCTGCTATTTGGAATGGTAATTATGGTTGGAGTGTTGATCCGACACGTAAACAAAGGCTGAATGAAGTCTTTGGTTCAGGTAACGGTATTCAAGCTATAGTGAATAAAGGCTATAGTTATTCATCAAAGTATAGTCCGTCAGGTTATTCTTATACAGATATGCGTAAGAAATTCAAAGGCTATGCTTCTGGTTTGAGAAAAGCGAGATATGATGAAAGTGCTTGGGTAAACGAAAAAGGTCTTGAAACGATACTTAGCCCGTCCAACAAAGCTATTATTACTCATATTAGCAAAGGCGATAGTGTTCTTGATGCCGAAGCAACAAAGAACTTGTTCAAGATGGCAAATAACCCAGATGATTATATCAATGGTGGTGCTTGGCATGGTACAGTCGGAGAATCCCTCGGTGGCACAACAGTCAATATGGGCGATAATGAAATCTCCATTTCATTGCCTAATGTCAAGAATTATGACGAGTTCAAAGCTGCTATGCAGAAGGATAAAGAACTTGAAAAATTCTGGTGTGCAATTACTGTTGATCCTATTCTCGGTAAAAACAAGAGTCGTAAAAACAGATTTAACTTTTAAACTTACACCCTCGGATTGAGTAATCAGTCCGGGGGATTTTTATAAAGAGGTACACAATGAGTACATTTAGAAAGTTAGAAGCCTTACAAGAGGAAAAAGTCAGGCTGAAAGCTGAAAATGCTTCTCTTGTAGAACGGAACAAAAGACTTGTGGCAGAAAACGAACAACTGCACTCTGACATAAAACTTATGGCAGAAAAAACAGAGTTGGCGAAACGTGCTATTGAAGAATTGAAAGTAACTTACGAAGAATCTATAGCAATCGCACGAGAGTCACAAGAGAAATATACAGAACTCTATAAGGAATGTTTGGTTTTGAAAAAGAGTTTACTGAAAACAAAAGTTTAAAAAATACATGGAGGTGTAGGTATTGAAAGCCTTAGATTTTAATTATGATGGACTTTTTCTATCAGACTTTGGGTGTATAATCTGCACCTTTGACAGTCCGGGAACGGACGATTTTTCTGTTGGTTCTGAAATATCCTTCAATACTGCAACTGTAAATTTTGGAAAGAGAAATTATTTAACAAGTGTACAATACGATAATTGTCTCACTGCTGAATTTTCTATTTGTAAAAATGTTGACAATATGAAGGATAAAGAAAATCAATTTTTTACTATTGAAGAACAAAGAGAATTAACTCGTTGGCTGAATCGTCCTGAATTTCTTCCACTATACATAGTAGATGAAGGATATGAAAATATCTACTTTGAGGGTAGCTTCAATCTTTCTAAGGTAGAAGTCGCAGGAAATATAATAGGATTCAATCTCGAATTTACATCAAACCGTCCTTTTGGATTGAGTAGACCATACGTGCGAAAATTCAATGTAAGCAGTGCCGGACAACGTGTAGTAATTCAAGATATGTCTGACGAAATCGGATATATTTATGCTGATATCGCTATCACTTGCGGAGCATCTGGAACATTGTCGATAAGGAATGATATAGACGGACGTATTACAGAAGTCAAAAATTGTATAGCTGGCGAAAAGATAACCATGAAGGACATGATTATTGAATCAAGCAATGGCACTCACCAGAGAACAATTATGAACGATTTCAATTTTACCTTTTTGAGAATATCTAATAAGTTTGGAGAAAGGAAAAATGGACTGACATTTTCCATGCCTTGCAGTGTTGTACTCTCCTACTCTCCTATTAGAAAGGTTGGTATCTAAAAATGGGATTAAGAATATTGTTTGATGTTAATCATAATCCTGTTCCACCAACCATTGTATTAGCTAATCGAAATGGTAATAAGTTAGGAACAATCGACAATTACTATTCTTTACAACTTGGAGATGCGTTTGCAGAAAATCCGCAAATGTCTTTCAAAGTTACAAAGAAAGATAATGAAAACATAACAAGGTTATGGGATAGTATTGTTGATTTTAAACTGGTGTGGTGTAAAGAATGGGATTTTTGGTTTCAGATTACAGTAGATTTAGATGATGGTAATGACACAATAAAAAGTATTGATTGCACCCCACTTTGTCAATCAGAACTCGGACAAATTATGCTCTATGATATTCAAATAAATACAGAGGATGATATTGCACGAGAAGATTATGAAGTGCCGACAATTATATACAATCCTACAAATGCCAGTGCTTCATTGTTAAATCGAATCAAAGAGAAAGCCCCACACTATACTATTGATCATGTAGATACAACAATCGCACGACTGCAAAGAACTTTTGAATTTAATGGTACTTCATTACAAGACGCATTAAATGAAGTGGCAACAGAAATTGATTGTTTGGTCGTTTATGATAATGGAAGTATTGATGATCCTGATGGTGTATTAGGCAAAATTCCAGCGAGAAGGTTTTCATTATATGACTTAGAAAATACTTGTTCCTCATGTGGACATCGTGGGGAATTTACAGATATATGTCCGAAATGTAACAGTACAAATATCATTGAAGGTTATGGAAATGATACTACTATATTTGTTACAAAGGACAATTTAACCGAAGAAGTAAATTTCGCAACTGATACCGACAGCGTTAAAAACTGTTTTCATTTGGTCGGTGGCGATGACTTGATGACCGCTACTATACGTAATTGTAATCCTAATGGAACTGGTTATATCTGGTATATATCAGACGAACAAAAGGCAGATATGCGAGAGTCATTGGTTGCGAAATTAGAGCAGTACGACAGTTTATATACTTATTACGATAAAGAATATGTATGCAATGTCGCATCTTCTGCTATCACTGCATACAATAATCTTGTTGCAAAATATCTATCACAGAATCCGAATATAGAAAGAATACCAGTTTCTATAGTTGGATATTCTGAACTGATGAATTGTATTTATGATTCAATAGATTTTGATTTGTTGCTCGATCATTCGCTTATGCCTACTGTGCAAACAAGCGAGACAAGCGCACAAGAACAAGCAAATCTGCTTACTGCGTCTAACTTGTCTCCATGTGCTGTTTCAAATTACGCTACTATTTCCGCAACTACAGTCGATAATAATATGTTATCTATTGCAAGAGTATTAGTTAAAGCAACCTACCAAGTAAAGGTAAAAACTTCTTCTTACAATAGTAGTACAAGTAAATGGACTGGTTGCTTTACTGTAACGAATTATTCAGACAGTGAAGATACTGCTACTTCTCCGACTATTACAGTAACAATTACTGATAATTATGAGCAATTCATAAAACAGAAACTTGATAAGTCGTTAAAGAATAACACTACAGAGAATTATGATATTACTGCGCTTTTTAAGAAAACAATTACTAAGTCTGGAAATACATTCACTGGTGCATTTGTCAATGAACTAAAAAAATATGGACTTGTATCATTGAATACTTTTCATGAGTGTTGCCAATCATGTATTGATATTTTGGTAGAACAAGGTGTTTCTGACTTACAGACTTGGGGAAATTCAAATCCGAATTTATACGAGGAATTTTATTTAGATTATCTCTATAAACTTAAAGCCATTGAAGCAGAAACCAAAGTTCGAGAGAATGAATTGAAGGTAATATCTACTTTAAATCAAGCACTTGAAAAAGAACGTCAGACAATTCAAGCTGCTCTTAATTTTGAAAAATATTTAGGAACGACATTATGGAAAGAGTTTTGTTCTTATCGTAGAGATGATGAATATTCAAACTCTAACTATATTTCTGATGGACTTTCAAATACGGAACTGTTTAATAACGCAAGAGAATTTTTGGAAAATGCGCAAAAGGAATTATATAAATCCGCAACTCTGCAGCATCAGATTTCTGCGACTTTGAAGAATCTACTTGTTATTCCTGAATTTGAGAAACTACTTGATTATTTTGAAGTTGGAAATTGGATTCGTATTGAAGTAGATGGAGTTATCTATAAGCTGCGACTTATTCAATATGACATAGATTTTGAAAATCTTTCTACATTAGATGTTACTTTTTCTGATGTGCTAAAACTTGTAGACGGAAGGTCAGACGTTGAAAGTATTCTCAATCGTGCTTCGTCTATGGCTTCATCATATACTGGTGTTGAACGACAGGCAGATAAAGGCAATAAGAGTTACAAGACTTTAAATGATTGGGTCAAAGAAGGATTAGATGCGACACTCACTAAGATTATTTTAGGTGCTGATCATCAAGATATGCAATGGGATTCACATGGAATGTTATTCAGGCAATATGACGATATTACTGAATCTTATCTTGATGAACAATTAAGGATTATCAATTCAACCATTGCTATCACAAACGATAATTGGCAAACAACGAAAACCGCCATTGGTAAGTTTTATTTTTATGATCCAAAAGACAACAGGCTAAAAATAGCTTATGGTGTTAATGGCGAACTTATTGTTGGGAAAATGATTATAGGTGAAACTCTCGCACTTTATAACTCTGCTGCAACAATGACATTTGATGAAGATGGGTTAATGATAACGAATAATACAAACACTTTCAGATTAAACCCAAATGCAGAGAAGTTATTTAGAATATCAAATGAAACCGAAGATTTGCTTTATGTAAATGATGATGGTGATTTAGCAGTAAAAGGTGATATAACTGCAACAACATTAAGTGCAGGAGGAAAAACTTCATCAAGTTCTCAACATTCTGGTTTGTTTATTGATTCCAGTGGTAACTTATATGCCGG
>ODAJ012146330.1_pt1 | contig 16022 bp, 12 predicted proteins | sample 1539241 | NCBI WGS metagenome assembly ODAJ01 (sample SAMN02144231, study PRJEB22623) | gut metagenome | biome: sheep rumen | host: Ovis aries | place: New Zealand
GGTGCAATGAACCAACAACACTTCAAAACCGAGCAAATTATGGCACAAATCAGTGCTGCTCTTGAAGACATAGGTAAATAGATTTAGAGATTAATTTCTCTATTTCTTTTTTTACTTTTTTTAACTATTTTTTTAGAATTTCTCAACACTAATTTTATATAATATATTTAACATAACAATTGTTATGAAAAATAATCCTAAACTGCTTCTTTATATATTGATGTTGTCCACTTTAGGAATCAACACTCCTTTAAGTATTATTGGGATTATTTCACAGATATCTGAGTATTTCAATACTTCAATTGCAATCTCCGGTTTGTATGTAAGTTCATTCACCTTTACAATTGCAATTTCTGGATTGTTCATACCACTTCTGTTTTCAAAAATGGATAGAAAGAAAACATTCGTTTCCATTTTAGCGGTTTTCGCTCTATCAAACATCGTGATTATCTTTACAAAAAGCATTTACATTGCTTCAGTTTTTAGAATATTGTCTGCTGTTGTTTATCCCGCATTCATATCCATTGCATTGACAGTTTGTGAAGAAATTGCTCCTGAAGATCAAAAACAGGACTACATTACAAAAATTTTGCTTGGAATCTCAGTTGGAAGCATTGTTGGGGTGCCGATAACTACTGCTCTCGGTACTATATTCAGCTATCAAGTGGCAATGTCCTGGATTTTTGCAATAAATTTCCTGACATTGATTTTGATTTTAATTTTCTTTCCAAGCATGCCTGGAAAATCTAAAAGCTATGAAATGCCTTTATCCAGCGTCAAATCAAAGGAATTCATATTGGCAACAACAGGAATAATAATGATGCCGATTGGAGCAAGCATTGTTTATAACTACATTCCGTACTTTTTACAGACCGTTAGCCATATTTATACTTATAAACTAAGCATATTCCTGTTTATTTATGGGGTTGTTTCAATATTCGGAACATGGCTTGGAGGTAAATTAATTTATAAAAAAGACAAGTCTACACTAATCATCTTCCAGCTGGTTTGCGCTTCAGTATTTTTAGGATTATATCTCTCCGCAGATTACCTAATCCTGGTTTTAGCCCTGATTTTGATATTTGGAATCCTTGATGGAATGGGATATAACCTTATCCAATACATTGAAACATCAGTTCTACCGGATAGTCCCGAACTGGCAAATGGAGTATTTTTAAGCGTGCTGAATGGTGGAATTGCACTTGGAATTGCAATCGGAGGATTTTTAGTTGATGGATTAGGTGTGATGTCCATCTTTATTTTTGGAATAATATTTTTAATGCTTGCATTCATATTATTAGTTTATGTTATCTTAATTTTGAAAATAAATTTGAAATATAGTTAATTTATTCAAAAATATTATATTTGAAGATAAACAAAAAATAAATCATAATTATATAATTGGATATTAGGTGTAGTAAATGGCTAATTATCATGACGAAATATTAAAATTTGAAGAAATTGCAAAAGAACATACTCAGTATATGAGAAACAGTATCAACTTAATTGCTTCCGAAAACGTTACAAGTGTAGAAGTAACAGAAGCATTAGCAACTGATTTTGCTCACAGATACGCAGAAGGACAAGCTTTCCAAAGATTTTACGAAGGATGCCAATATGTCGATTTAGTGGAAGACATGACCAAAAAACTTTCATGTAAAGTATACGATTGTGATTATGCAAACGTTCAACCGGTTTCTGGTGTAACAGCAAATCTTGCTGCATTCTTTGGATTTGCAAAACCTGGTGAAAAAGTAATGGCGTTGGAGGTACCTTCTGGAGGACACATTTCCCATGCTGATGTAAGTGCAGCAGGTATCCGTGGACTCAAAACAGTTTTCCACCCATTAGATAAAAATGTAATGAACATTGACATTGATGCAATGAACAAAAAGATTCTCGAAGAAAAACCAAAAATAGTTTTATTCGGAGGAAGTTTATTCTTATTCCCACACCCAATTAAAGAGGCTCGTGAAGCAGCTGATGAAGTTGGAGCAACTGTAATGTATGACGGTGCTCATGTATTAGGTCTTATTGCAGGAGGACAATTCCAACAACCTCTCAAAGAAGGAGCAGACTTGATGATGGGAAGTACCCACAAAACATTCCCTGGTCCTCAAGGAGGAATCATCCTTTCACACAAAGAAAACGAGGAAATAATTGACAATGCTGTATTCCCTGGTGTCGTAAGTAACCACCACTTGCACCACTTATTAGGTTTGGGTATTGCAACTGCTGAAATGTTGGAATTCGGTGAAGCATACGCAAAACAAACCATTAAGAATGCTCAAGCTTTAGGTCAGGCAATGTATGAATTAGGATTTGACGTATTATGTGAAGATTTAGGATTCACACAATCCCACCAAATTGCTGTTGACTTATCTTCAATCAGATCCGCATCTGATGTTGCAAAAGAATTAGCTGACAACAATGTCATCTTAAACAAAAATCTCTTGCCTGGTGATGACAGGGACAATTCCGATGATCCTTCCGGTCTCAGAATAGGTACTCAGGAAATCACAAGAAGAGGATTAAAAGAAAAAGAAATGGAAGAAGTTGCACAATTCATTAAACGTGTAGCAGTTGACAAAGAAGACATTGCTGATGAAGTAGCTGAATTCATGAACCAGTACACTACTTTAGATTATGCATTCTCCGACAGAGATGCTTACGAATATCACAGATTATAGATTAAAATGAGAATAGGATTTGCATTTACTGGAGCTGGTCATTTACTAAGGGAATCAGTTCAACTTGCTTTGAAATTAGCAAAAGAGCATGAAGTCACTGTATTCCTATCAGGTGCAGCGGAAGAAGTTCTTAAAATGTATGGACTTTATGAAAGCGTCGTTGGCATCACTGGTGGAAAATATAGGGAACTTGCAACTGATTCAAATCAAAAATTTTCATATCCAATTACCGGTCGCCTTTCACTTGGAAAATACGACCTATTGATTGTATCACCGGCTACAGCAAATACAGTTTCAAAAATCGTTTATGGGATAGCTGACACTCTCGTTACAAATGCAGTGGCACAGGCCGGAAAGGGAGCGGTACCTGTATATATGGTGCCTGTTGATATTCATCCAGGACCTATTGACACAGTTCTTCCTTCAAAAATGGAGATGTCCAAATGTCAAAGCTGCGATGACTGTGTTGCAGCGCTTGCATGCGAACAGGGAGCAATCATTCCACATGAAGAAATAGACTTGACAAAATGTATCGGTTGTGGCTTATGTAGAAATACATGTCCGTATGATGCAATTTCCGAAGGTAAAATCATTACAATCTATATGAGAGATATCGATATTGAAAATACTCGAAAATTGGAAAGTATTGACAATATTCAAATTTTTGAAAACCCGGAAGAGATATTAGATAAAATCTAATTCATCTCCTATTTTTATTTTTAATTCGTCTTTTTTTGTTTCTAGGATATATTTCGCTTGTTTTTTTGGCCTATGGAATTTCCAAGGTTTTAAACTGGTTTTTTCAAAGACAATTTTGTTTTCATCTAAAAAATAGACGTCAATTTCAGTTCTCATGAAATGCGTATGTATGCTTGAGTCCTTTAAATTTGTGAAAACCAGTGCAAAATCAATTTCTTTTTTACCCATCAATCCTTTAAAACGTTTAAAAAAATTATTTGCATACTTAATTTTAATATTAAACTGTTTATCAGTGGTTTTATTTAAAATCATTAGAAATAATATCTATTTAATCCTAAATAAATGTTTTAGATTCAAGTTCTCCGCTGATCATGTCTTTGATGGCAATTTTGAAGTCATCCTTTTCGAATGCTCCGGGAACGGTCAATTGCTCTTCTCTGTGATTTAACATGTAGAATGGAATTGCTTCAATTCCCGTAACTATGGCATCCTCTTCATCAATCTGCACTTCAAAGTCATATGAATCGCTTTCGAGGAAATTTCTTATTTCATTTTCATCTAAACCTAAATCTGATGATAGCTTGACTAGAACATCAATATCAGCTATTATTTCATTGTCTATAAAATTAGCTTCAAAAATTTTAAAAATAAGGTCTATTGAAATTTTAGGATGTTTGTTTTGACAATATTTGATTAGCCTGTGTGCCTTTCTTGTGCAGGTTAATCTTAAATCTCTATAGTTAATATTTAATCCGTCTTCAAGAGCGATTTTCTCGGTTTCATCCATTATTTTATAAGCATCTTCAGGGTTAACTCCATATTTTAAGATGTATTCTGTAGCCATTGAATTAGTTGGCACATCATATGCTGTGGGATATAACTCAAAAGGTTTCATTTCCCATTCAGCTTCCAGGTTTAACTCTTCAATTGCTTGTTTTAGACGATTTAATCCAATATATGAATTTGGACAGTTAAAATCACTCCAAAAGACAATTTTCATTTTTTGTCCTCTTTGGATTTTTTAGAGTCCTTTTTATATATCTTATAAAGTTTGTACATATTGTCTACTGCTTTAAAAAGTGAATTGTATTTTCTATGAAATCCCATAGAGATAGTTTGGATTTTATTTTATATATCAATTTTGTCTTTACTCGGATATTTCTCATTAATGGTTAAATTCATGTTTTACGATTTAATTATCTCATAATTTCAATAATTTTTATATAATATTTAAGATAAATTTAATATAGACTAGTTTATAATGTTTATACAATTCTATGAAAATAGTAAATTATCATGAGAATTTAACATGGACTATTGGTGATAATTATGAATGAAATAGGTAGGACATTTACATCAGAATCAGTAACACAAGGCCACCCTGATAAAGTTGCAGATATAATATCTGATGCTATATTGGATGCATATATGGAAAAGGATAAATATTCTCATGTTGCATGCGAAACTTGTGTAACAACTGATTTTTGTATGGTATTTGGTGAAATAACCTCTGCTGCTCATATTTCAGAAGATGAAATTGAAAAAATCATTAGGGATACAATCATTGAAATAGGTTATGATAAGCCTGAGTTAAAATTTGATGGTCACAGTTGTAAAGTTGAAAATAGGCTTCACGAACAGTCTGCTGACATTAATCAGGGAGTGGACCGTGGAGATGAAGAAACTGGTGCTGGAGACCAAGGTATGATGTTCGGTTTTGCAACCAATGAAACTGAATCATTGATGCCTTATCCGATTGATCTTGCTCGTAAATTAACCAATAAATTAACAGAGCTTAGGGAATCCGGTGAAATTCCATATTTAAGACCTGATGGTAAAGCTCAAGTGTCTGTCAACTATGATAAGGACGGTAATGTTGCTTCACTTGATGCAATAGTGTTGTCAACCCAGCATGATGAGACCATGTCTGACAATCAGGAACAATTAAAAGCTGACATCCGTGAAAAACTATTCAAGGCAGTTATTCCTGATGAATTAATGACTGAGGATACTAAAGAACACATTAACCCAACCGGTAAATTTGAAATCGGTGGTCCTCATGGGGATGCAGGGTTAACTGGCCGTAAGATTATTGTTGATACTTATGGAGGATATGCTCGCCACGGAGGTGGAGCATTTTCAGGTAAGGACTGCACAAAAGTGGACAGAAGTGCATGCTACATGGCAAGATACATTGCAAAGAATATTGTGGCAAGCGGTCTTGCTGAAAAATGTGAAATCCAACTGTCTTATGCAATTGGAGTTGCAGAACCAACTTCAGTAATGGTTGATACTTTCGGAACTGGTGTTGAAGGCGTCGACTTTGAAAAAGTGGTACGTGAAAACTTCAGATTAACTCCTGATGGAATTATCGAAACATTAGGATTAAGAGACACTAAATATAAACAAACCGCTAAATACGGCCACTTCGGTATTGAAGGTCTTCCATGGGAAAACACAGACAAGGCTGAAGACTTGAAAAAATATATTTAAGATTAAATCGACTTGCCTCTCTTGAGGCAATGTTATTCTATTTTTTTTAACGACTTATTTTTTTTAGATTTGTTCTATTTTTCAAAGATTAGCTACGGTTATTTTTTTATAAATCTTTTTAATTTTTAAAATATTCAAAAATTGCAATAACCTTTATTTATTAGCTTAAACAAAAGAATACATATTATAGATTATTAATTTTAGAGGAGTTACAATGCCAATAAAAGAGGCAGATAAATCATACGATCACGATAAAATAGAAAAAAAAGTTCAGAAATTCTGGAAAGAAGAAGAAACTTTCAAAAAAGTTAATGAACTTAGAGAACAAGGTCCTAGATACTCATTTTTAGATGGACCACCATATTGTAGTGGTAAAATCCACTTAGGTACAGCTTGGAACAAGGTAATCAAGGATTCATACCTTAGATACAAATCTATGAACGGATTTAGTTTAAGAAGACAAGCTGGATGGGATATGCACGGTCTTCCAATTGAGAATAAGGTAGAACATATCATGGGCATTCAATCCAAACAGGACATCGAAGAAAATATTGGAATTGCACAATTCGTAGATAAATGTAGGGAATTTGCAATGGAAAATAAGGTGGCTATGGAACAGCAATTCGATGAATTGGGTGTTTGGATGGACTGGGATGACCCATACATGACACTTGATCCAAAATATATGGAATCCTCATGGTGGACACTTAAAAGGGCAAATGAGCAAAACTTACTTGTAAACGACCAAAGAGTAATCAGCTGGTGTCCTCACTGTGGAACAGCTCTTGCTGCTGCTGAAATCGAATATGAAGAGAAAGTCGACCCATCTATTTTTATCAAGTTCCCTGTAAAAGGTGAAGAAAATACTTATTTCCTGGTTTGGACCACCACTCCATGGACTTTGCCAGCGAACATGGCAATCTGTGCAAACCCTGAATTTGATTATGTTTACGTTTCAAAAGACGGAGAAACCTACATTTTGGCTGAAAACTTGATGGAAACAGTGCTTGGAAAACAGGTCAAGATTCACAGGACCAAAATCCCTGCAGAGTCAGAGGATGAAGAGGACCAAATCATCGAAGAAAAAGAAGTAATGTATGAAGTAATCAAAACCGTAAAAGGTGAGGACTTAATTGGAATGAGTTATGATTACATTCTCATGGATGAAGTTCCAAAACATGCCGAATTCGATGAGATTGAAAGCGTTCACAAGGTATTGCCTGGAGACCACGTAGAACTTGGTGAAGGTACCGGTTTAGTACATACCGCACCTGGTCACGGTCCTGATGACTTTGAAGTAGGTCAAGCTAATGGAATTCCAATATTCTGTCCTGTAGGTGAAGACGGATGCTTCACAGAAGATGCGGGCAAATATGCAACCAAATTTACCAAAGAAGAAAATCAACAAATCATCGATGACCTGGAAGCCAAAGGTTTAATGTACAGAGCAGAAACCATTGAGCACAGGTACGGTGTATGTTGGAGATGTAAAACTCCTATTATCTATCGTGCTACCAAACAATGGTTCTTGAAAGTCACTGAAATCAAACAGAAAATGTTGGATGAAATTGCAAAGGTCGAATGGGTACCTAAATGGGCCGGTGAAGGAAGGTTCCATGATTGGGTAGACAACGCTCGTGACTGGACAATTTCAAGACAAAGATACTGGGGTATTCCAATTCCTATATGGGAATGTCCTGATTGCGGTGAATTGAAAGTAATAGGTTCTCTTGATGAGTTGAAATCCGAATCATTGACTGAAATTAACGTGGGCGATGCTGAACTTATCCACAGGCCATACGTAGATGAAGTAGAAGTGAAATGTGATAAGTGTGGAAAAGCCATTAAAAGAATTCCTGATGTGTTAGACGTATGGATTGACTCCGGTGTTGCAGGTTGGGCTTCACTTTATTATCCTGAAGAAAAAGATAAATTTGAAGACTGGTTCCCATATGACTTCATTACAGAAGGTCACGACCAAACTAGAGGTTGGTTCTACTCACAACTCGGAACAGGAGTAATTTCAATGGGTAAAAGTCCATATCAAAAAGTATTAATGCACGGTTTCGTTTTAGACGAAAACGGAAACAAGATGTCAAAATCATTAGGCAATGTTGTATCTCCTGAAGAAGTAATCGAAAAATATGGAGCAGATGTGCTCAGATTCTACTTATTATGGGCTTCAAAACCATGGGATGACTTAAAATTCGTATGGGAAGAACTCCTTAACATTAACAAGATGTTTAACATCCTATGGAATGTATATGTATTTTCAACCACTTACATGTCCTTGGATAACTTCACTCCAATTGGACTCACTGAAGATGACATGATTTTAAGGGCTGAAGATAAATGGATTATCTCAAAAGCCAACACATTAGTAAAAGAAGTGGCAGAAGACCTGGACAAACTATTCTTCCACAAGGCCACAAGAAAAATCAATAATTTCATCTTGGAAGACTTAAGCCGCTGGTATGTAAGACTCATTCGTGGAAGGACATGGGTTGAAAGTGATGACCCTGATAAACTAGGTGCATACTACAGTCTATACACTGCAATAGTCAAATTGATTTCAGTTTTATGTCCAATAGCTCCTCATGTATCTGAAGAAATCTATGAAAACCTTGTAAAAGGAGTAAATCCTGATGCTCCTGAAAGTATTCACATGAATGACTGGGGATACGATGAAGATGCAATCGATGAGGAATTGGAAGCTAAAATGGATGTCGCACGTGAAGTAATAGAAGCATCTATCAGAGCACGTGACATGGCTCAATACAAACTCAGATGGCCGGTATCAGATATCACTGTCGTGTCTCAGGATGAGAATGTGTTGAATGCTGTTGAAGAATTAACTGATATTATCAAAGATCAATCCAATGCTAAAGAAGTTTTATGCGCTAGCGAGTTTGAAAAGCTATCATTCAATGCAAAACCTAACCTTAAAATACTTGGACCTAAACTCAAAGGAGACATGGGCAAGGTTGTAAAAGGCTTAAAGTCAGCTGACGGTAATCAGATTAAAGCTGAACTTGAAGCTAATGGTAGTGTTGTCATTGAAGGAATTGAATTGTCTTCTGAAGAGGTATTGTTTGATTCCGAGCTTCCGGATGACTTTGTTTCATCTGAATTTGAAGGCGGAAACGTATTTGTAAATACAAATATCACTCCTGAAATCAAACAGGAAGCTATGGCTCGTGAGCTTATTAGAAGAGTTCAAGATATGAGGAAAGACTTGGATTTAGATGTTGAAGCAAACATTAATGTTAATGTTGAAACTTCAGCTGAATTTAAAGATTTAATCGTACCGCAATCCGAATTTATTTCTCATGAAATCAGAGCTAAAAGTTTAATAATCTCTGACACTGAAGAGTGCAGTAAAGATTCTGACGTTTATACAAAAGAATGGGATATTGAAGGAGAAAAAGTAATTATTTCAATTAAAGATTAAGGGTGTTATCATGACTTTAGCTGATAGCGAAATTGAATACATTGAAGGAATCCTCGGTAGGGAAATGAACGAATTGGAAGAAGGAATGCTTGACGTAATGTTTTCAGAACACTGTTCCTACAAAAGCAGCAGACCATTTTTAAGGGCATTTCCAACCGAAGGGAAAAATATTATCTTGGGACCTGGTGATGATGCGGGACTTGTATCCGTAACCGATAAATATGCATTGGCTGTAGGAATGGAATCACACAACCACCCTTCAGCTATTGAACCATACGGAGGAGCAGGTACCGGTATAGGTGGAATTTTAAGAGATATCATATCAATGGGAGCAATGCCTATTGCACTTTTAGATTCCCTCAGATTCGGACCTTTGGAAGATGAAAAATCAAGATACTTATTTGAACATGTTGTAAAAGGAATTTCCGATTATGGAAATCGTGTAGGAGTTCCAACTGTTGCTGGTGAAATTGAATTTGACGAGTCATTCAGAACAAACCCTCTTGTCAACGTAATGTGTGTCGGGCTTGTGGAAAAGGAAAATATCGTTCGTGCTGAAGCTCCAAACATTGGTGACGTATTCCTTTTAATGGGAGGAACAACCGGTCGTGACGGAATTCACGGAGTAACATTTGCATCAGAGGAATTAACTTCCGATTCTGAAACTGAAGACAGGCCTGCTGTACAGGTGGCTGACCCATTCACCAAAAAAAGAGTATTGGAAGCATCACTTGAAATCCTTGAAAAGATTAATGTCAGTGGTGTGAAGGACTTAGGTGGTGGAGGTCTTACCTGTTGTATTTCAGAGCTTGTGGACTCCTCACAAAACGGTGCATTAGTGGATTTACGTGCAATTCCATTAAGAGAAACCGGTATGACTCCATATGAAATCATGCTTTCAGAGTCCCAGGAAAGGATGGTATTTGTCCTAAACCCGGATGATGTTGAACTTGCTCAGCAAATCTGTGACAAGCATGAAATCGTATCATCTGTCATCGGTGAGGTCATTGATGGTAACAACATGATTATTTCAGATGAAGGGGAAGAACTTGCTAACTTGCCAACTATACTTTTAGCAGATCCGCCTTCAATCGACAGGCCTTTAGCTGAAATACCAGAAGACACTCAAAAAATAGAACTTAAAGAGCCTGGAGTTTACGAATCTTTACCTAAATTATTATCCAGCCCAAACATCGCTTCAAAACAATGGGTTTACAAACAATATGACCATGAAGTTCAAGTAAGAACCGTAGTTAAACCTGGTGATGATGCTGCTGTTTTAAGAATTGATGAAGATACTGCTATTGCGCTTACTACAGATTCAAACACAATCCACACCAAGTTATCTCCATTTGACGGTGCTGCAGGATGTGTCGCTGAAGCTATTAGAAATGTCATTTCAATGGGAGCAACTCCATATGCTGTTGTGGACTGCTTAAACTTCGGAAATCCGGAAACACCTGAAATCCTCTGGCAATTCAAGACAGCTATTGAAGGAATGAGTCTTGTTGCTGAAAAATTCGATGCTCCTGTAATCAGTGGTAATGTAAGTTTCTATAATGAAACTGAAGGAATTAAAATCAACCCGACTCCTGCTGTAGGTGTAATCGGTGTGGAAAAAATCGATAACATCAGAACCATGGACTTTAAAAATGAAGGAGATAAAATCCTTTTAATCGGTAAGACTTATGATGAATTGACCGGTTCTGAATATCACAGAACTATTCACAACCTTGAAGTTGGAACTGCACCAAGGATAAGGGTTGATGATGAAGTCGCAAACGGCCAAACTGTCTTGAAGTTAATCGATGAGGATGCGGACAAAAACATTACTGCAGTACACGATGTATCCGCAGGAGGCCTTGCAGTGGCACTTTCCGAAATGGTTATCAAATCAGGACTTGGATGTGATGTTAACCTTGAAGATGATGAATTGGATAAAATCCAATTGCTATACTCCGAAAGTCATGGAAGGTACCTTTTAACTGTAAAACCTGATGCATTAGATGACATTTTAGCAAAAATAGATGTCGATGTTGCAGTCATTGGTGAGGTTAAAGGAAATTCCTTAAATGTAAACGGACATGAATTTAGTTATGAGGATTTAGATAATGCATACCATGGCGTAATTGAACAGTACATGGCGTAAATGACTTGGGGGAGTTTGAACATGTTTCTATCTAAATTGGACTCTTTAACTAATGCAACAAAATTAGTTAGCGATAATCAAAAATTTACTGAAATTGAGGAAATACCACTATCTGAAGCTCACAAAAGGGTTTTGGCTGAAGATATTATGGCATTTCACGATTCCCCTCCATTCGATAAGTCTGCAATGGATGGTTTTGCAGTAATTGCTGAAAATACATTTGGAGCTTCACAATCCGCACCTAAGGAATTGAAGGTCATAGATGCCATTGGAGCAGGAGACTTTTCCCAAAAATCCGTTGGGGAAAATGAAGCTATTGTAATTGCTACCGGAGCTCCGATTCCTGATGGCGCAAATGCTGTTATAATGAAGGAGTACACCACAACTGATGGCGATGACTTGACAATCTATTCCCAGGTAACTCCTGGAGAGAATGTCAGCCCGAAATCCGAGGATATCAAAAAAGGCGAAAAGATTTTGGACAAAAACACCTTTATCAGATATCAGGAAATGGGATTGATTGCATCAGCGGGTTACGACACTGTTAAGGTTTTCAAAAAACCAAAAGTTAAGGTAATTATAACTGGAAATGAGCTAGTGGAGCCTACCAAAGAGGAAATTGATAATGCAAAAATTATTAATTCTAATAAGTTTACAATAAAGGCAATGATTGAGGATTCCGGTGCTGTTGCAGAAATCGGTCATGCCGGAGATACCTTTGACGAAGTAAAACAGGCAATACTTGAAGCTTCCAAAGATTTTGATGTGATAATGACTACCGGCGGAACCGCTATCAGCAAAGGAGATGTCGTCTTGGATGTAGTTGATGACATCGGAGAAATCTTGTTCCATGGTGTTGCCATGAGGCCGGGCAAGCCTGCTGGCGCAGGTATTGTCAATGGAAAAATGATTTTCACATTTTCAGGCCAGCCTGTTGCTGCAATGAGTCAATTTGATGTTTTTGCAAGGAAATACCTATTTGAAATGCAGGGAAGATCATTTGATTTCCATGTGGTTAAAAGAGTATCCCAACTCAAAATACCTTCACAGCTCGGAAGGACTGATTTCATCCGTGCTGTCAGTGATGATGAACATGCAAAGCATGTGTTGAACAGAGGTTCTGGCATTATTAGGTCAATGGTTGAGGCAAACAGCTATATCATAATAGACGAAAATGATGAAGGATATCAAAAGGATGATATAGTTGACGTAGTCTTCTTTGATTCACTACTTTGGTAGTCAAAGGTGCATTTTAATGAATGGTATTTATTATTATTTGATAGCTTTTGTTATCATCTGGATATTGGTCGGAATTTTTCATGAAAAATTGTCAAACTACGGCGTTGAGTTAAACTTTCCTGTCATAATGTGGAAAACTCAAAGGCTTAGGGGACTGATATCTAGAATTTCTAATTTTTCTCCGACATTCTGGAGATGGTACATGAATGTTGGAATTGTTGTAGCATTTTTAGCTATGATTTTTATAACCTGGACACTTATCTCGTCACTGCCGACTGTTTTTGAAACACCTGCGGTTTCAATTGTAATTCCGGGAGTGGAAATGCCTGGTTCATCTATCTATATTCCATTTATATATGGTTTGATAGCGCTTGCTACCGTTTTGGTTGTCCATGAGTTTTCACATGGTATTCAATCAGTTGGTGAAAAAATTTCAATAAAGTCAGTTGGTCTTTTGCTTTTTGCAATCATTCCGGGTGCTTTTGTAGAACCTGATGAGGATGAGTTAAAAGCGGCAAAAAGGTCTTCAAGACTGAGGGTTTATGCAGCAGGATCTGTGGCCAACATCACATTGGCGATAATTGCAATTCTGTTGGTTTCACTGATTTCAGCAGGAATTCCAAATTACTTTGCAGAAGATGGAATTGCGATTGACAGAATTGTTTCAGATTCACCTTCCGATGGAGTTTTAAAGGAAGGAATGGTTTTGGAAGCTATTGACAATCACAAGATTAATGATTCAGACTCTTATGTCAATGTTGTAAGTTTATATAAGCCGGGTGATAACGTTACGGTTCAAACGGATCAGGGCAGCTATTCACTGACTCTTGACAAAAATCCGAACAACGAGTCAAGAGGATTCTTTGGAATTCAAGCAAATAAACATTTCGAATTGATAAACGATAGCATGGGTCCTATACCATGGGTTTTATTTGAGCTTCTTGAATTATTCCAATGGGTATTCATGCTGAATCTGGGAATTGGTCTGTTCAATCTACTTCCGCTCAAGCCTTTGGATGGAGGTTATATGCTTGAAATTTTGTTAAGCTACAAGTTATCCGAAGAACACTATAAACCAATTGTCAATGCATTATCAGTGGTAATGGCCATGATAATCATATTTAGCATTGTTGTCGGCTTTATTTAATAAATTAAATGGAATTGAACATTAATATTAATGTAACATTAATAATAATTATTTCAATGTATCTGTTATACTACAGATTGAAGAACAAGTAAACCGATAATGAATCGATGATTGGTAAGGTTTTAGAGAATCAAATTCTCGCCGCCTGTTTTTTCCTTGCCATAGATTCATTACCAATTAATAATTAGTATCTTTTTATTGTTTATAAAGTTTTTGAAAAAAGAAATAAGGAAAGAATATTAATATTCTTTCGCTTAGAAGTATCTTTCTAAGATTCCTTCTAGGATTTTGTAGTGACGACCTTCGTCTTTGGAACTTTCTCTGAAGAAATCAGCAGCAGTTTCAATGCCTGCCTCTTGAGCTTTTTCGGAAGCTTCTCTTTTTTCTGCGTTAGCCATTTTTTCTCCACCCATCATCCATTCGATGTTTTCTTTGAGGGTTGGTTTGATGATTCCGTTCATTTCACAGAATCTTGCAGCGTGTTCAGCTTCTTCCCAAGCTAATCTTTTGAATACTTCAGCTAATTCTCCATAACCTTCTCTGGAAGCTTGTCTGGACATTGCTAAGTAGATTCCTACTTCATTGGTTTCTCCTTCGAAGTTACCTGCAACGAATTTTTCTACAGGGGTTCCTTTTGTAATTCCAATTTCATGTTCGTATTTAACCATATTATCACCTTTATAATTCTTTACATGCTTGAGCTAATTTTTTACCTAATTCGTAGCTTGCATCATCTTCTTCGGCGGTTGGCACGAAGTAAATTTCTTGAGTATCCACTACATCAAATCCGCAGTTTCCTAATTCTTCAGCGAGTTTTGCAGGAGCTCCTCCTCTTCCTCCCATGGAACCGAAGGTAACTGCTTTTCTTTCGATACCTGTTCTGTTGAATAATAATCCTTTCAAGTAGTACATGATGTCTCCGATACTTGGGTATGGCACATCGTTAATGGTAGGATCACCGATTGCGATTCCTTTACTTGTTAAGATACTTTTGACGATTTCGGATCTTTCATCTTCGTGCAAGAAGAAGATTTCCACATCGTATCCTTCAGACATTGCACCTTCTGCAATTTCGTGAGCCATTTGTTGGGTTGAGTAGTGCATGGTGTCGTAGACGATTGTGATTTTGTCTTCACATACGCCAGTAGCCCAGTTTTGGTAAGCTCCGATAACTTGCATTGGGTCGGTCCAGATTTGACCGTGGGATGGTGCAATCATTTTAATGGAGTCAAGTAAACCTAATTCAACTACTTCGTTTAATTTTTTGAGCACTAATTTGGAAAGAGGTGTGATTAAGTTTGCGTAGAATTTTTGAGCTGCGTCCATCAACACGTTTTCAGGAATTTCATCTGAGAATCTTTTGGTGAAACATAAGTGTTGACCGAATGCGTCGTTAGGGAATAAGATACCGGTTTCGTCAGCAAGTAAGGTAAACATGCTGTCAGGCCAGTGTAATAAGAATGCATCGAGGAATGCTAAGGTTCTTCCACCAACATCTAATGAGTCTCCGGTTCCTACAGTAATGAATTCTGCGCCTTCAAGTGCAGGGTAGTGTTTTAATAGACCTTTTACTGCGATTTCAGTACAGTAGATAGGTGCTTCTGGGAATCTTTTGTGTAAGTCAACTAAAACTCCGGAGTGGTCTTTTTCCACGTGGTTTTGGATGATGTAGTCAACTTTAACTTCTCTTCCTTCTTGAGCGAATGCGTCGTCGATACGAGCCATCATTTCTTTTGTTTTTCCAGGGTAAGCATTGTCAATAATTGCTACTTCGTCTTCACCGAATACAATGTATGCATTGTAGGTGGTTCCGTCTAATGTGTAACCGTGATAGGTTCTGAGGTCCCAATCGAGTACACCAATCCAGTATACTCCATCAGCTATTTTTTGTGCATTAGCTTTCATATTTAATCTCCAATTTTTATTAATTCATTAGAATGAATTATATTTATTTTATGCTATTTGGTTTATATATAGTTTTGTTTTATACGAATTGTTAGTATTAATTTTAATAATATGATTTCAAAGAGGTATGGCAAGTAATTTTTTGAATGATAAATTGAGGGTGTTAGTGTTATATTATATGGTTTTCACACTAAAATCTCATATATTTCTGTAGGGATAAATTCCTTTCTCATCAAATTCTAATTCTAA
>ODAJ012182019.1_pt1 | contig 16011 bp, 12 predicted proteins | sample 1539241 | NCBI WGS metagenome assembly ODAJ01 (sample SAMN02144231, study PRJEB22623) | gut metagenome | biome: sheep rumen | host: Ovis aries | place: New Zealand
TAAACAAACGGGGGCTGAATAGCCCCCAACGCTTATAGGTATGGTCATAACTCAAAAGTTTTGAAGACGTATTCACAACTTATACCCATAAGCCAAAAACCCATAGTCAAAACATAGGTTCAAAACCAATAGAAAGAATTTGCTGATTTAAGGGGGTAGCAGAATGATATACGGATATGTAAGGGTTCTGCTCTATTCGATACACGAAAAAACGCATAAATTCGTGACCAAATTCGTGACCTACAAAAAAAGGCACGGAAGTTGACATAAAGAAAGCCCGAAGATTCGGCTACTTTTGCCGGATTTCGGGCATTAAAAAAGTCGATGCGACAGGATTTGAACCTGCGACCTCTGCGTCCCGAAGAATACCTTTCATTTCCTGCACGGTTCTATCCCCTGTAAAATAAGCTTATTTACTACCTTTTTTGCAGGAATTATCCCGAAAAAACACCGGTTAACATGGTATAAAATGATGATAACGCTTAAAAGTTAGAACAAAAGTTAGAACTGACAGGAAGCTCTCTGTGAATCTTATAACAAGATTTGCGGAGAGCTTTTTTGTTCTTCACCAGAGAGGAGCAACAATATGGCAGTACTTAAAAACAAAACACAGGGCAACTACACAATAGTATCTCAGATTGTCACGAAAGACAGAAGCCTGTCCCTCACAGAGCGCGGGATGCTTCTGACACTTCTATCATTACCGGACAACTGGAATCTGACGCTCAAAGGCTTATGCCAGATCCTCCCGGATGGAAGGGACAAGATCGCGAAGACACTGAACAACCTTATTGCGAAAGGATATGTTACAAGGGAACAGGGCAGAACCGACATAGGCAAGTTCGGCTCAACAGATCTTGAGGTCCATGAATCTCCTGTTCTATATAAGGATACTAAACCAGATCCCGATTCTTCCGATGCGGATCATGCAGCCGTGGTAAATATTCCGCCGTGTCCTGAAAACCCGGATACGGCTAATACGAATACGGCCAAGCCGTATACGGGAAACCCGAATCCGGAAAAGCCGTGTCCGGAAAACCCGACACAATATAATACTTATATATCTAGTAGTCATAAAGATAATAATCAAAGAGTAAATACTCATAGAGTGTGTAAGGAAGACACACTAACCGATAGCGAATATAAACAACTGGTATCTGAGTTCGGCCGGGAGAACGTTGATTACCAGATCAAACGTATCGAAACGAATAATTACAAAGGCTGCAAGAATTACCCGACTATCAAGAAATGGTGTGCCGAGCGGATCAACCGCCCCGGCAATACGCGGAGAGCTCCGGCAAAGACAAATTCGTTCATGAATTTTGAACAGCGGACGTATGACCCTGTCGAATTGGAGAAGAAGCTTCTCAGCATATAAAACAATCCCGCCGGAGTCACGGTGATTTGCCGAAAATGATCCCGCCGCTCTCCGGCGATATCATTTTCTTCCGGTTCGGATGTTGCCTGAACACTGCGATGAGAGAAAACATCAACCGGATGCTTTCTCTCATCTCCGCTTACCTGCCCACCTGATTTGAATCATTGTCCTTCCCGGACAAAAATTCAAATCAGCCAGCAGGTATCAGGCATCACCCTTCCGGCCAAATCACCAAAACCACTGACACCTCTCCGCCGACCGCCTAAGCTTCCAAATCGGCTCCGAAGTGTCAGGCAAGTTTCGCAAAATGGCAAGCCACTTTGCACCGGAAGCAGCTCCGCTCCCTCCTAAACTTGCCAGTGGGCTCTGCCCCCTTGGTTCCCCCGGCAATGGTTTCACCCTTGCAACCTGAGCACGACTGCACAGAACGACGCGTTCAGATCATCCACCCGATGATCTGTCCGCCTCTCCTGTATCAGTCTAAGGGTTTTGCCCTTGCATCCCACCAGTGGGGCTCTGCCCCCCTGGATCCCCCGGCAAAGGCTTCGCCCTTGCAACCTGAGCACGACTGCACAGGAAGCCCCGCTCAGATCATCCACCCGATGATCTGTCCGACTCCCCCTATACCAGTCTAAGGGCTTTGCCCTTGCATCCCACCAGTGGGGGCTCTGCCCCCCTTGGATCCCCCGGAAAAGGCTTCGCCCTTGCATCCCACCCACAACGCATATTCAGGAAAGGAGGAACGCCATATATGCGTACACGAAAGAATGTCGTTACTATCCGAATGAATGATGCCGAATACGGCATTTTAAAAGATAAAGTCCGGGAATCCGGTCTCACACAACAGTCCTTCATCATCCGTTCCATCAGCGGCGCTTCCATCCCGTCTGCCGGTGAACTGACGATCCAGAAGGAGATCAGCAGGACGCTGGCCGACCTGGTCCGGCAGCTCCGCGGCCTGTCCACCAATGTGAACCAGATCGCGCATGTCGCCAACGGTTGGAACATCCTGCCCGGTGCAGAAGAGCTATCTGCCTTACATGACGAGATCGCCGGCTACAGGAAGGAAAGTGAAAAACTATGGCAATCAATAAGGTCATCAATAAGTCAGCAAAGTCACACGGAGCAATGAGGAACGTTATCGAATATGTTCTCCGTAACGACAAAGTCAAAGAAGGATATGTGGAAGTAACCGGTCCCTACAGCCACACAATCATCGACTGGGATAAAGTCTATCAATCGTTCCTGTGGGAAAAGCGTTTGTGGAGCAAAGACTCCGGTCGAATGTATGCCCATAACGTCATCAGCTTCCACAAAGACGAGATCATAACCCCGGAGACATGTATGTATATAGGCAGGACATTTGCCGATAAATTTTTTCCTGAGCACCAAAGTCTTATAGGAGTCCATCAGGACAAAAAGCATTTGCACATCCACATCATTACAAATTCCGTGTCCTTCATTGACGGTAGAGAGCTTCATCAGACAAAACGTGATCTTGAACGGCAAAAGGAGTTCACCAATGCGCTCTGCAGAAAGCTGGGGCTTACAGTCACCGAAAAAGGCAAACATTTTGACGGCAGCGTGATGGAGGAAGGTGAGATCAGCGCATGGAGCAAGGACAAGTATAACCTTCTCCGCAATGAGACCAGGAAAAGTTTTGTCGCAGACTGCGCCATTGCGCTGCTGGACAGCATTCCGGAATCCGAAAATCGCGAGGACTTCATCAGAGCTATGGCTATCCGTGGCTGGTCCGTCATCTGGCAGGAAAAACGGAAACACATTGTCTTCGAGAACGATCAGGGGCAGAAAGTCCGCGACAGCAACATCTCAAAGACCTTCAACATGAATATAGGGAAGGAGAGCTTACTTCATGAATTTGAAAGACAGGAAACCCTCAGAAAAGAGAGAATCAGAGCAGAACAGGAATCCCGTGAGCTCGATAGATACTACGCCGGTATTGAGGCCGCCATCGCCGGAGCAGACGCTGTTATCGCAGGCGCAGAGCAAAATACAGGAGCTTACGCAGACAGCATCCTCCCTCACGACTCAGCTGGAAGCAGAGAAAGCCAGGAAAGCAGAGATGGAATCGAAAATATCGACGCTCTCCTCACAGAACTCGACGCTGCTATCCAAAGTGCAGGAGATGCAATCCACTATGGAGATGCTCAAAGGGGAGCTCTTCACAGCGCAGAATCTGATTGGGAAGATCGTGGAGGAGAACGACGATCTGCGGAACAGAAAGGGTTTGAAGACCCTGAAAGAACAGAAATTACTCCGCCGCGAAAACGAAGCGCTAAAGGCCTCTAACGATAAGCTCCGCGAACAGGTTGATATGTCCAATGTCGAAGCCGTTATTTCTGCACAAGATGCAAAGGCAAAATCGGAAAGAGAATATAAGATGCGCATCGACTCGCTTAATCAGTCTCATTCAAGGGAATTCTCTGATGCCAACAGGAATCTTCGTGAAGCAAACAGAGAATACGAAAGCCTCTCCAAAAAGCAAACCGACAAGAGAGCCGCTGATCTTCTCACACATTTTTTCGTCTTTTTATGCTGCATTCCTCGGGGACTGCCCTTTTTTGATGATCTGTGGACAGCCGTTTCAGCGCCTTTTCTCTGGTTGTGCGATAACACTGAGCCCTTCTCAGACTGGCTGGCATCTCCATATTATTATGAATCTAACGTGAAAATAGTGGCTCTCACTCTGGTTCAGATCTGGCTCTTCAGAATTATATCCATAATGCTGCTTTTGGCTTTCTTTTCAGTACTGTTTCTGGGTATCGGTTATCTTATCTATTTCTGCATAAAATACACGTGTGCCCTGTCCCTGAGAATAGCCTACTGTACGCTGGTAATGCTTATCGTAACTCCATTGTCCCAGATCATTTCTTTTAACCTGTTTATTGTTTTCGGCATATTGCAGATCCTGTGCCTTGCCATGATCAGGTACCTCGATGAAGCGCATGAATATGGCTGGCGGGAAAATACGTGGTCCTATGTCCGGAACCTGTAATTACGGATGAAGAATCAGTTGTGGTTGCTCATTTGGCTCAGATAAAGAATTAAGGGAGGGAATGAACATGGCATATGTCAAAAAACGCTGTTATGTTGTCTATGGAACTTACAGAGACGATCCGAATTATCCGATCGGATCGGAGGAAGAAATCTGCTTCAGTGTTCGTGAGGTATTGGCGAAAGCCGAGGAAATGCGTCAGGATTACCGTTTCGAGGACATCACATTAGAAGAGGAAATAAGAGAGTTTTACGTGAGGAGATCACGTACGATTTGACAAGAATACTGCCCATTGATATACTTTAAGGCACCCGTAGCAATGCGGGAAGTGTCCGGAAGGACACGGGAGGGATACACGAAAGCGTAAAGCGGTTGGCCTACACTCTCCGAAAGGGGGTGAAGCTTATGCCTATTATTCTGACTATCCATGTGTTCGGATACACCGTCACGTTGAGAATCACGAAGAAAAGCAACAACCGCCACTCGGCAAAGTGACGGTCGTTTAGATAATAAATGATTATTTCACTATACTGAGGTCAACCGCTTCTCGCTGTATCCCTCTTTCAATTATTATTGTATTGAAGATGATGCGTTCTGTCAAGCTTATTCCATCTGCTTCGATCCATAGGTCACCGAGCCATCAGCAACATTTAATAATGGCTGTCCGGACGACACACTATCATAACTGAACGGTCTCGTATCTTTCTGCTTCATTATAATTCCAAGCCCTGAATACTTTTCGAAAAATGCCCGTAGTTTATCTATAATTCCCTGCTTCATTCCGGCCCTGTTTCCACCGCCAAATCGGCTGACCGGGGGCATAATTGCATCCACGGCAGTGCCGGTCGTCTTCAATGTGCCGGATTCAAAACTCTCGTCAATATATTTGCGGGTCGCTTCCGGCTTTAACCTCTCTTCCTTGATGATCCCTGCAAGATCTGCATCTTTCTGTTTCAGAACAAATGTCTCCCAGTCTCGATCCACATCCGTATTCACGTTAATACTGTTGAGGAATGCCTGTATCAACTCCTTCTTGGATCTAAGCTGGATTGAAGAGTCCACGGCCTTCATAATAGAAGCCTCAGCCTCCTTGTCAAGGCAATGCTCATCATGGTATTTCTTCACCAGGGCAAGGATATAATCAATGTTGACCTCAACTTGCTTCACAAGCTCAATTTCGAATACGATATCATCCCGAATATCTTCCTTATCCACATGCTTCCTGAACTTGTCATACAGGTCAATGTATTCCGATTGATAATCCTGCATGTCTCTATCAGACAGGAGCTTCTGTTCCTCAAATTGGTCAAAAGCTGAAAGAATATTCATTACCCGGAGAAGCGAGCTGTATAGACCAATAAATTCCTTCTGGTTCTGCTCCCCTTCGATCGGAACGCCTACAGGGAACCGTGCTTCAAGCTTTTCCACAAGATCTTTATAGCCGGGATGATATTTGCCGTTATCTTCTTCGTATCCGTTATAGTACGAATTATAATCCTTTAAAAGAACAATGCTGTTTGCGTCCTTGTCACCGAACAGTGCTATCGCCTCATCGACACGCTCCTCCAGATTGCGGAAGCAAATGACGTTACCGTAATTCTTCACAGAGTTCAGAATCCGATTTGTTCTTGAAAATGCCTGAATAAGTCCGTGCATCTTCAAATTCTTGTCCACCCATAACGTATTCAGCGTAGTCGCATCAAATCCTGTCAGGAACATGTTGACGACAATCAGGATATCTACTTCCCTGTTCTTCACTCTCTGAGACAGATCCTTGTAATAATTCTGGAATTTTGCGGCTGATGTATCGAAATTCGTATGAAATCTCATGTTGTAATCCATGATTGCATTTTCAAGTGCATCCCGGCTGGAGGCATCCATACCTTCCGTCTCAAATTCCTCGTCTGGCAGAATATCAGTTTCTTCCTCATTTGCAGCAAAACTATAGATTGTTGCTACGACTAAATTCATTTTCTTCTCAACGATCTGCTTCTGAAACTCTTTATAGTACTGGATCGCAACAGGGACAGACTGAGCTGCAAATATACTATTGAAACCGCTGACACGTTTTCCCTTCAAAGCATAAGCGGCTCCCCGTTTCGTCTTTTGATCAAAATGTTCCAGAACATATGTGACAATCTCACGTATTCTTTCAGGTGAAGCCAGCGCTGACTCCCTATCAATAGCCTGCACCTGCTTGTCAGCCTTGTCCTTCATATGCATCGTATCTACATAGTCGATTCGGAACGGAAGAACATTTTCGTCATTGATAGCATTCACGATTGTGTATGTATGCAGTGGCATCCCGGGCTTACCATTCTTCGGATTGACAGGACCTCCGAAAAGCTGCGGTGTCGTTGCCAACTTCGGATTTGCCCGTTTATTTGCATTGTCAGCAAATATCGGTGTCCCGGTAAACCCGAACAGATAATACTTCCTGAAGAACTTTGTGATTTTATGATGCATTTCTCCGAACTGGCTGCGGTGGCATTCGTCAAATATAATGACCACCCGCTGATTCGCAACCTTATGACCTTTATACTTTGAAACGAAGTTAGCCAGCTTCTGAATTGTTGTAATGATAATTCTGTATTCGTGCGGATTCCCGTTTTTATCCTTGCCCGACAACTGAGATTCCAAGACGTGGGTCGAGGTATTACCGTTTGCCGCTCCCTTCTCAAACCGGTCATATTCTTTCATAGTCTGATAGTCCAGGTCTTTCCTATCAACGACAAATAAGACCTTGTCAATAAAAGGTAGATCCGAAACAAGCTGGGCAGCCTTAAAAGAGGTCAGCGTCTTACCACTACCTGTCGTATGCCATATATATCCGCCGGCATCAATCGTGCCTTCCTTGTGATAATTCGTTGCTATACTGACCTTGTTCAGGATACGTTCTGTTGCAGTGATCTGATACGGACGCATGACAAGCAACAGTTCCTCAGACGTAAACACGCAGAATCTGGTAAGTATACTCAGGATTGTATGCTTTGTCAGAAACGTCTTCGTAAAATCGATCAGGTCCGGGATAACCTTGTTATTGGCATCTGCCCAGTAAGAAGTAAACTCGAAGCTGTTGCTGGTCTTTTTTGAAGAACCTTTCCCGCCGGCAGCTTCTTTGATTCGACTGATTCGAGTTGTATTACTGTAATATTTGGTATGAGTCCCATTGCTGATAACGAATATCTGACTATACTCATACAATCCCGATGCCGCCCAGAAAGATTCTCTCTGATAGCGGTTTATCTGATTAAATGCTTCACGTATCGCCACTCCGCGACGTTTCAGTTCACAGTGGACCATCGGGAATCCGTTGATGAGTATCGTCACATCATAGCGGTTATCTTGTTTCCCGGCATTATTGACATACTGATTGATGACCTGAAGACGGTTGTTATGGATACGCTTACGGTCAATGAGCGTGATGTTCTTCGTAGACCCATCATCCCGTTTTAAAACCTGCACGTTGTCCTGCTGGATCATGCGGGTCTTCTCAACGATACCGTCGTTCGGGTTTGCGAGGATATTCGAGAAGAACTGTTTCCATTCGGAATCACTGAACGTGTAGCTGTTCAGAAGTTCTAATTGATGACGCAGATTGTTTATCAGGTCGTTTTCTTCATGTATCTGCAGGTGCTCGTAGCCCTGCCGAGTGAGCATGGCTATAAACTCGTTCTCAAGATCAGCTTCAGATTGATAAGCTTCAGAAGTTGACTGAGATGGGGTATATTCAGATACAACGGTCGATTCGTCTGTTGAGGCGATGATATTTATTTGTGGCATGTAGGTAATCACCTCTTTTCAAATGTTGTCCTGAAAGCATCAATCGGAACCTCAGTATCTGTTCTCCAATCCAGCCATCCATTTGAAGAACCTCCAATAACAAAACACGCTGCTGATGAAGGACTGTTAAAAATAATATCTTTCTGGAGAATGCCGTCTTTAACATAGTTTGAATGACGAAGTTCCTGTATGCTTGCGGACAATCCTTTTGGAGCATCTATTTTACATATTTCACTTCCCGCCTTCACAATATATTTTCCGTCTTTGACATACATGCATGCATTTAATGGTATGTTCTTGTTCCTTCTCAGTTTTCTTTTTATATAAAACATTCCATCCGGTATTCCGGTAACATTTTGATTTGATTCATTTTTATCTATCTCAGTAACTTCCACAGGCACTTCATCAACAGTATTGTCGGTAGTATACAAATCAAGCCCAAGAATAAAAAGCATATCAAAGGCTTCTTTTAAGTACTCATCACAGTCTTCTTCATCTGACTTATTTGCTGTCCCGGTAGCAGTCATCTCTGTTGTATTCTGAAATGTTTCAAGATTATTGATATGCTTATTCAATTTATCCTCAAGATACTGAATAGTCCCATCATTAAAAAATGTCCGTTCTTTGAACTGTGTCAGTACAAAGCAGACACTCCACTTATCATATTTATCGTTATGTGAAGTTGGACGATTGGTTAGCCCGTTCTTAGATTTACCAACATACACAACATCTTTTCCCTCACTGTTTTTTCCGAATAGGATATAAACGATAAACTGGTTTGGGATTTCAAAGCCGTAATTTTTCAGCTTCAGATCCCGATACGGTATCTTATAGACAAGAACCGTACTGGACGGCTTAGACATCTCCACGGAATGGCCGGAGTAACGGATTGTATATTTCTTTGCCATTAGACGATATCCTTTCTCTTAAAGTTCAGCAGTTTATCTCGGTAGTATTCATATTGTTTAGTTCTGGCTTCGATTTCGGCAGGAAGACCGGATGCGATATCGTTACAAAGATTATCAAAGCGATTAAGAGTTGCAACTATCTCTTTTTGGCGATCAAGTGAGGGGATAATGAATTCCATATCACTCAAAGCTTCTCCACTGACATGTGGAACACCCGCTCCACGTTTCTTGGCGTTCATCTCAACTTCCCGTTTTTTAAGAGCATAATACAAGTATTTCGGAATCATGATTTCTTCAAAAGCTTCATATCCAAATCCGTCAGTTACGAAAACAGGCTCATTCCAGTATGATACGAAACCGGCTGAAACGCCGCTCCTTGCTACAACAACTATCTCTCCCTCATGATTCGACTTACTGATATAATATGCCGGTTCCTGTCCGCCGAGAATGACAGGGATATCCCCCTCTTCCATGCTCTTCTTGGTTATATATTCTCCCCTGAACACATTGGCTACATCAGACAGTTTTGCATCAGAATATCCAAACACATACAGCAACAGCTTAATCAAGCTCTGTCTGTCTGTCTGTCTGTCTGTCTGTCTGTCTGTCTGTCAAAATTGTCTTGCCTGATTCAGCAAACGTCAATAACTGATCACGATAAAATTCGTATTGTTTTGTTCGAGCTTCTATTTCGGCAGGTAGTCCGATATTCAAATCATTACAAATGGCTTCAAAATTATCGAGAACATCTACTATTTTGTTCTGAATTCCCATTGATGGCAAGGGGATCTCATAATCTTTAATCCTGTCAAAATCAAGAGAGTCTACTGTTCCTCCAAGCTTTTTTGTTTTTCTCCGAATATCTTCTCCAAACCCTTGTAATGCAAATGCTGCATATTTAGGGTTGACATCATCATTATGGGTCAATGCCTTAATATCCTGATTAACTGTGGTTTCAAATGGTATATATGCTACCGGAAGTGTGTGCTTTAGGATTCCGGATCTTGTTACTATTGCAACTGTACCCGCAGGGAGAAGATTCATACCAGCTTCATTTATTGCAGCTTCTGTAATATGGTCTTCAGTATCCTTTAAGACAGGAGACTTCATGTCTTTCGATGAAATCCATGGTATAGTCCCATTGCTCCAAAAACGTGCTTCAGCCATGGAAGGAGTCTTACCTCCTGTCCATTTTCCCAAATCACCTATTCTGACCATCCGCGGGTTATAAGAATCACTGCAAAGCAACTTTTCTCTATAATATTCATATTGCTTTCTGCGAGCTGAAAGCTCCGCTGAAAGCTCCGCTGAAAGCTCCTGTCGAAGTAGCGTGAAATTGTCCAGCACGCGGACAATTTCGCGCTGTACCTCCACAGGAGGTACAGGGACTTCGACTCCAAGCAGGTCGTCCGGAGTCACTTCAATGACTTTTGTTCCATGAGCCAATTTTTGCTTTTGCGAGAAGAACATGGAAGAATGCAGATAGTATACGAGGAATTTTGCATTCTGACGGTGATGAATAATGGCTGTATGTCCACTGATAGCTGCTGGTTCGTTGCCAAAGTAAGCAACACATCTGCATACATCTTCGATATTCTCACTGGTAACGGCCATAACAATATCATTCTTTACTGCGTACTTTTGCTTTTTAGAAACAATTGGATCTATAAAACTAATCGTTTCATCAACAAACAAGCCATACTTTGTATAAATCTGTCCATAATGAATACAAGGAACTCCTGAATCTGTAAAGTCTTTCTTCTGAAAGCTGCCACCTCTTGAAATCGTAGCGATTTCTCCGAGTTTCTTGTATTCTATACCATTCGGACAGTACTTCTTGAGAAGACTTTCAACACGATTACTCATACAGACTGCCCCCTTCAATTTCAGCGATAATCTTATCAATCTCATCTCTCAGGAGCTGCTCACGTGCCACAATCTCCTTAATCTCAGCATTCAATTTCACAATATCAATTTTCTCTCTCGTATCTTCTTTCTCAACATACGTTGACACAGAGAGGTTATATTTCTCCCCAGCAATCTTATCACCCTCGACCATTTTGACAGTATATTCCACATCCTCACGATTCATAAAATACCCGTAAATGTGTCGGATATTTTCCTCGGTCAACTTATTTGCATTCGTAACCTTTACGCACTCACGAGAAGCGTCGATAAATGTCACCCGATTGTCAGGTCTGTTTTTCTTCAGGATAAGCAGACAAGTCGCGATGCTCGTGCCATAGAACAGGTTATCCGGCATTTGCACAACAGCATCTACATAATTGTTATCAATCAGGTATTTCCTGATTTTCTGCTCTGCACCTCCGCGATACATAACACCGGGAAAACATACGATCGCTGCCGTCCCCTCAGCAGACAGCCATGAAAGCGAGTGCATGACAAATGCGAGATCTGCCTTGCTCTTTGGCGCTAATACACCAGCCGGGGAAAAACGTTCATCGTTGATAAGAACCGGATCGGAATCTCCATCCCATTTTACAGAGTATGGAGGATTCGATACGATAAGGTCAAAAGGTTCATCGTCCCAATGCAACGGGTTCTTGAGAGTATCGCCATGCGCTATATCAAATTTCTCATAGCCGATATCATGCAGGAACATGTTGATACGGCAAAGATTGTATGTCGTGATATTTATTTCCTGCCCAAAGTATCCGACCTTCACACCATCATCTCCGAGAATCTTCGCACTCTGGAGCAGCAGAGATCCGGACCCGCATGCCGGATCATACACTTTATTGATTCGTGTACGCCCCGAAAGGCCTATCATCGTCAAAAGTCTTGATACTTCTTGTGGAGTAAAGTACTCGCCTCCGGACTTCCCGGCATTTGCGGCATACATGCCCATAAGATATTCATACGTATCACCAAATGCATCAATTGCGGTATCCTTTGTGACTCCAAAATTAATGCTCTTGATGCCATCAAGCAGTTTCACCAGCTTATCATTTCTCTGTGCGACAGTCCCGCCCAGTTTGTTGCTGTTTACATCAAAATCAGAAAACAATCCTTTGAAATCCTTTTCAGATTCCGTTCCCATAGCAGACTCTTCAATATGGCGGAAAATCTTCTCCAACGACTCGTTCAAATTCTCATCAGCCTTAGCTCTGGCAACCACATTACAGAACAGTTCAGACGGAAGGATGAAGAAGCCCTTCTCTTCAATCAGGCCATCTCTTGCACCTTCAGCGTCCTCATCAGACATCTTGGCATAATCGAAAGAAACATCTCCTGCTTCACGCTCGCCAACGTTGATATAATTCGTCAGATTTTCACTGATGTATCTGTAAAAGAGCGTTGTTAGAACGTAATTCTTGAAATCCCATCCGTCCACACTCCCTCTTAGATCATTTGCTATTGCCCAAATAGATTTGTAGAGCTCTGCCCGTTCCTGCTCACGTCTGTTATCGCTCATATATGCCTATCCCCTCTCCATTCTGTGTCACCTCAGGTTTCTAAGAAAGCTAATCCATCTTTTATTATCACAACAGTTTTCCGCTCTTCTCTCTCAGTTATTCATTTTCATATATTTCTCTCATCACTGCCGACATGCATTGAATAAAGAACATCATATCTTCCGGTTATAGCTTCTCTTAGTTTTTCTTCCAACGGATTTACTTCCCAATCCGGAGCAACGCTTTTTTTGTTTTTGATATCAATAATTTCATCCCAGTGACGCCACAGATTCTCAAAAAACATGTATTGAGAAGATGGGTATCTAAAGGATACAAAAAGCTCGTTATTTCGTGATATTATTCTTCTCAGTATGCTGATCCCATACTGTTGTATGTCTTCCAGCGCGCAGAACAGACCTGCTATTAAAATCCTTTCGCTGTCATTATTTAATATCTCTTCAGATCTTATTGATAAAAGGTGCATGTATTCATAATCCGTCTCTATGCTTTCTTCAGGTGAATACACTTCTATACCCACACCCTCCTCAACTAAGTTCTTTATCAGATAAATCAGTTCCGACTCCCTGGTAATATGCTTGTGTGTAGGACGAATCTCAGACATGACATTTTCCATAACTTTGTCTATTTTTGCCAGCTCTTTATCATTCTTCATCTTAGCATTCAAAGCATCCATTTTTGCTTGCAGGCGACGCATCTGCATCTCATCACTCGCATCTTGAGATTTTTCTTCATCTACATTTGTTGGATACTCCCCGCGCCATAAAGTATATTCACTTGCTTTTACCGCTTTCTCTTCATCGGTATCTGTACTCTTTGGCAGATATTTCTGCCTCACCTCATACCACTCCTTCAGAAACCCATTGAACTCAAACCTTTGGACTTCAAGGCCGAGGATCGTTGGTCCACTGAACTCTAAATAATATCCTTCCGCTCTCTTAACAGGATGTAGACCATAAAGATCCTCTATATCAAACAAAGCATGATACATCGTGTTTTTTTTATTCAAATCAGCATCAAATAATGCCCCTTCATTTATTCCCAGTGCATCGCAAATTTCTCTCAGAGATTTTTCCCTGGGAGCCTTCTTATTCATTTCATATTGAGCTATGCGAACATCTGCGGTTGATTCCTTATAACCACATCTGATTCCTAATTCTTTCTGGGTCCATCCACGAAGTTCTCGAAAACGCTTAATCTTACCACCTATCGACATAGGAGAAACAGATCTCGTCTCCTCCTTAAATAGGCGATTCTTAATATCAAATGACATATCAAGCCCCTTTCAGTACACAACAATCTACCTGACCATATTATAACAGAATGGTTAACAAATTAAGTTATAAATTTTGGGCCAAAATTGAAAGATTAGTACTAATCTCTCAATTTTAAACTAAATATATAGTTTAGTACTTGATTTTTATAGGTTAGATGTGCTACATTTTAGCTAACCCATTAGATTAGTTTTATGTAGGAGGATGAAACATGTTAAATCACACTACAGAACCGTTTTACATAGGACCTCAACAAATTATGAGTGACTGGGGCGTGTCCAAAGCAACCGCTTATAATATCATAAAGAAAATGAACGCTCAGCTTAAGGAAAAACATCCCACAGCACTTGTCATTCCGGGTAAAGTAAATCGGATATGGTATACGGAAGCCTGTCTGCTGACATCATCTGAGAAAGATAATAGAAAAACCGCAGACTAACAATCGTCACTACCAAATTGTAATGAGCTGTTAACTATATCGACGAAACAATCATTAAAACAGATTTTCAGTAAGGAGACCAATATATGAAATACACCCAAATGTTAACCGAGTACAACGACGTCCTCTTACCGGAAGACGTCCAAAAAATCTTGCATACGGGCCGCAACACCGTCTACAACTACCTTTCCGAAGGAAAGATTCGCTCAATCAAAATCGGACGCAAATACAAAATCCCCAAACTCTATCTTCTTGAATTTATCTACCCTGATATGGATTTCTCCGAGGAGGTTGAGGAATAATGGCAAGACCAAAGAAAGATGGAAAAAGAGCTACAGGCATCCAGGGCAAAAAAGGGTTCCTGTATGCGGTAATCTCTTATACGGTTATAGAGGACGGAATAAAGAAATCGGAAAAGAAATGGATTGCCACCGGCTTCAAAGACACTCCTGAAAATGTTAAAAAGGCGTCAGCATTTAGAGACAAGCTCCTCAATAACAGTTCAGATGTGCTCCCTGACAGAAATATATCCATGTCTGACTTTTGCGATTACGCACTTAGCAAAAAGAAGCGCGAAATCTCGGATACCACCTACTCCGGATACTTCTACAGAGCCAAAAAGATAAAGGAATATTTTGCCAATATAAAAGTCAGGGAGCTGAATGAAAAGATGGCAAGCAACTTTCTGGACAGCCTGTTCGAAACGAATCATTTAGAGCAGCGAACCGTTAATGACATAAAGGTCTTCTTCAGAACTATCATGGAACAGGCTGTAAAGGAAGGGATCATCGCATATAACCCGACCAAATACGTTACAATCAATAAAACACTGGCTGTCAAATATGCCAAAACAAAAAACACCGATGACCAATTCTTTTCTTACGAAGAAGCTCAGTTATTTCTGAGCAAAGTCAAAGAGCATGAGTTATACGAACTATTCTATCTTACCTTGTTCTTTGGCCTGAGAAGAGAAGAAATACTCGGTTTACGATGGTCTGCTATAGATTTCAAAAAACAGACCCTGAGCATCTGTCACACCGTCACGAAAGGTATGGTAATCACGCGCGCCAACACAACAAAGACTGATTCAAGTGCAAGAGCATATCCTCTCACAGACGAGCAGATCGAAATGTTCATGCATCTGAAGAAAAAAGAAGACTACAATCGGAAACTCTTCGGTAACGGTTACTATGACAGTGATTATATATTCAAGCACGAAGACGGAACCTTATATTACCCGGATTACCCCACTAAGGCTTTCGGCAAACTTATTAAAAGGATTCCGGAACTTCCGCAGAGCATTACCTTCCACGGTCTCAGGCGCTCATGTGTATCGATCCTTGTCCATCAGGGCATGGATGTTAAGAGCATTCAAAAGTGGGTGGGACACGCTGATATCGACACAACATTGAGAATATATGCGAAAGTCAAAGACAAGGAAGCTAAAAGGGAAGTCTCGGATAAAATGACATGCGTAATCCCGCTTAAAGATTACAATACAGATTAAAACAAAAAAAGATTCACAGATTTTTATTCCATGAACCATTAACGTTGGGATAAACGGCAAAAGTTAGAACAAAGTTAGAACTCGGCGGAAAAATTTCTTCTCTCCCATCCCTCAGAGAAAAGAAAAAACACCGAAAATGGATTAAATTTGGAAATTTAATGGTCATTTTTCGGTGTTTATCTCGTCGATGCGACAGGATTTGAACCTGCGACCTCTGCGTCCCGAACGCAGCGCTCTACCAAACTGAGCCACGCATCGATTTGTGTTCCGCA